>Ga0306920_100000189_pt1 | contig 72378 bp, 60 predicted proteins | sample flu12Cox44000170_FD_204666 | JGI IMG/M metagenome (GOLD analysis project Ga0306920, IMG submission 204666) | Lab enrichment of tropical soil microbial communities from Luquillo Experimental Forest, Puerto Rico - flux4day.12C.oxic.44.000.170 (v2)... | ecosystem: Environmental > Terrestrial >...
GTTGCGCAGCGCACAAACGAAATAGGTATCCGCATGGCGCTGGGGGCTCTGTCGCGCGACGTTCTTCGTCTCGTTCTCGGGCAAGCCGCAAAACTCGCGATGATGGGCGTGGTTGTGGGAATTGCGGCGGCGCTCGCATTGACTCGGTTGATGAGCACACTGTTGTTTGGCGTAAGTGCAACCGATCCGACAACATTTGCGGGCGTCGCGCTTCTGCTCGCGGTCGTCGCGCTCGCCGCTTCGTATATTCCCGTGCGGCGGGCGATGAAGCTCGACCCGATGGTCGCCCTCCGGTACGAATAGTTTTTCCCGCGAGCAACCACAATCCTTTCCCAGAACGGGCTCGCATAGATTTGCGGAGAACTGTGGGCATTCGTGGCGAATGTTCCCGAGTGACGGGCAATCCGGAAGTAATCTCCAAAAAGGCCGATTTGCGCCATTATTTCCGGATTGCCGACCATACGTCTACAGCATACCAGACACAGTCTGCAGGAGAGATAATGGCTGACAAATGAACCAAGCACAATATTCACGAACGAGGCGGTGCCCGTCGTACCTTGCAGATCGACGCCATGACTAACCTCGCCAGTTCCGCCTTCACTTCGCGTTATCGCGTCATTGGCTACTGGGTGACCACTGCTCTGGTCGTCTTCGAACTGGCTTTGGGAGGCGTATGGGATATTCTCCGAGTGCCTCAGGTTCGCGATCTCATCGAACGTTTGGGCTATCCTCAATATTTCCTAGATCCTGGGAATCTGGAAGCTGCTCGGCGCTGTCGCGTTGGTCATTCCGCGGTTCCCCCGACTCAAGGAGTGGGCCTACGCAGGTGTCCTCTTCGATTTGACGGGAGCTGTTGCATCGCTATTGGCCTCGGGGTTGGTTGATGCGGGTACGCTGGCATACCCGATCACAATGACGGGAGTTGCGGTTACATCGTGGGCGCTCCGTCCGCCATCCCGCCGCCTTGGTCCCGGTTGAGTGACCCCTAGGCACGCGCTCCGAGACCGCAAGACTCAGTTCTCGGAACGTGGTCCCTTGCATTTTCCGGATTGCTCCTGTGTCACGAGCCAACCGGAAGTTATTCCCAGTCAAAAGCCTCGTTGGGACATTCTGGCTTGCTAAGTCCTGGTTGTAGTACTTAGGCTCCGAGCGAGCTGACACCGGTTCTGAAAACGGTCATCGTTTGCTTCCGCACACCCTTGCCGGACAGGATGGCGTAAATTACCTTTTGCGTGAGCTTCGTGGCTCGCATAAGCCTTCGAAAGCCAAGTTTTCTCCACTCTTCTCTTTCTTGTTTGTCAGCTACAACCAATCTGCCAGTCCCGCCGTATATCTGAAGCTTTGGATCGAGCATGCTTGGGTCTTCGCCTTGTTCCCAATGACGATCTGTTTCTTTTCCAACCGGAATTAAACTACGCGCCACGATACTGGCTCGCCGAAGTAATCCCTTGGTCTTTCCGTCACAAGATGTGCCATCCGGTGCAAGTGACTTAACTTCGGGCTTCGCGAGATATTGATTCAGAATGACTTGAAAGGAATCGGGAAAGACATTTTGTGGACTGGAATTTGGAACCATTGAAATCTGAAAAGTGCGACCATCCCGCAGATTGATTCCCTTTAATTTGCTCCACTTTTTTCTGTCGGTTTCTAATCGTCGGTGCTTGAGGGTTTTGCCTTCCAGGTACTCCATGGCGATGAAGGCGCGCCCGCTTTCTTCGCCGATGTCGTGAATCGTACAGATGCCCGGATGGTTCAACGCAGAGGCTGCCTGGGCTTCGCGGCGGAATCGTGTCAGCGCCTGTGCATCTTGCGCGACTTCATCGGGAAGAAATTTCAGGGCGACGAAGCGGTGCAGGCGGGTGTCCTCGGCCTTATAAACCACACCCATGCCACCACCGCCGAGCTTTCCAGGAGGCGGTAGTGCGAAATGGTCTGGCCGATGAGCGAATCGGTACCCGTCACAGTGACGTCATATTAAGTTGCCAGGGAAGCCGAGTCAAACGCGCGAGTGTAGGGCTTGACCTCAGCGCAAAGATTCAAGATTTCAACTGTGCCCGATTTTGTAAAAGTTCCCAATACCCAAAACTTGAGGTGTATCACTTTTCCCCTCCTTATAGCCTACCCCCGGGTTTTCTTGACCCTGTGAGCGGGCGGCAAGTACACTAGTAAATTCGGAAACCTGCCTGGAATCGGGCCCAGGCTCCTGAAACGAAATAAGAGACTCTACTGCAGCGTACTATTGAGGAGAGATTGCTTTGCCAAAGCGTACATATCAACCGCGGAAGCGCCGCCGCGCCAAGACTCATGGGTTTCGCGTGCGCATGAAGACTAAGGGTGGCCGCAAAGTTGTGGCAGCGCGCCGCAAGAAGGGCCGTCATCGCCTTACGCCCGAGTAGCGGGGAGGCGCCCCCGAAGCCGGGCCTGGGTTTTCCGCGGGACGCCCGGCTGGTGCGCAAGAGCGAGTTCGATGCCGTGTACCGCACCGGCAAGCGCCGCTCGAATTCCCACTTCACTCTATTTGTTCGTGCCAACGAACTGCCACTAAGCCGCTTCGGATTCAGCATCAAGAAAGCACTGGGTGGCGCGGTGGTGCGCAACCGCATGCGGCGTCGGCTGCGCGAGATCGTGCGCTGCCACCGGCAGGAGATACCCGCAGGATGGGACATGGTCATTCACCCGAAGAGTTCCGTGGCCAGGGCGCCGTTTGCGGCGCTGACCGCGGAATTTCTGCGCCTGCTGAAAAGTCTGTGAACTCCACACCCCAGGAAAAGCAGAGAACCGCGAGCATGCGCTTCGCGTTCTTTGCGCTCGATTTTTACAAAACCTATCTCTCCGTGCTCTTTGCGGGGACTTGCCGTTACCAGCCGACTTGCTCGCGGTATGCCTACGAAGCGATAGAACGATTTGGAGTGATGCGCGGCGCATGGCTGAGTTTGAAGCGTCTGCTGCGGTGTCACCCGTTGTCACGAAAATTTGGATACGACCCGGTTCCGGAGAAATGGGAAGAGATGCGATCGAATTCGACGATGTCTGCTGATACCCGCGAGGTGCGCTCGTGAGCACCCCGCCGATGAACCAGTTCCCGCCACTCGGGCCGAAGAAGGACAAGTTCACGCCGGAGTTGCGCATCCTCGCGGCTTCACTACTTTCCATGGTCGTGATCCTGCTCTGGGCCAAGTATTTTGGACCGAAGCCTCCGGTCAATCCGCCGCAGCAGAATCCACCGGCGGTGACCGCCCCTGCAACCAGCAGTGGTACAGCCTCATCTTCGGCAACTGCTCCGGCTGCAACTGGCCAGGCGAAGCCTGCAGCCATTTCAGCTGCGGCTCCTACGGCCATCCCGGAGACCGGGGATTCGCAGGAACGCACGATCGTCGTCGAGAATGCACTATATCGCGTGGAATTCTCCAATCGCGGCGCGGTTGTAAAAGGCTGGCAACTGAAGAATTACAAAGACGACTCGAAACCGCAGAAGACGCTGGATCTCGTTCACCAGCAGGCCGCTGAGCAAACCGGCGGCTGGCCCTTTTCTTTGGTGTTCGACGATCCACAACTGCAAGAAGCGGCGAATGCGGGGCTGTATAAGATTTCGCAGGACAGCGCTACGGTGACTGCACCTGCGGACGTTACGTTTACGTGGAGCGACGGCCGCCTGGAAGTCACCAAGAAATTTCACTTTGATCATTCCTATACGGTGAACGTCGAGACTACGGTGACTTACAACGGCACGCATGTTATGGCGGGCCTTGCCTGGCTTGGCGGCTTTGGCGATCCGACGGTGACGAATCCCGCACCAGTCGAAACGGTGAACGTTTATCACAGTGAGGGCGGAAAACTCACAAGCCTTCCCTACAAGAAGCTCGATGGCCCGGAAAAGTGGGGCAATGTGTGGCAAGGGGGAAAAGGATTCACGGGCATCGAGGATCGCTATTTCACCGCGGCGTTCCTGCCATCGCTGACCGATCCGGCGCCGTTGCAGACGCGCTACTGGAAAGTGTTTCACACCATTCAGGTGGACGGTAAGGACCAATCCGAAGCGATACCGGAGATTGCCACGGCGACCTCGGCCCAGCCGATGCAATTGCGCGTTTACGTCGGTCCCAAGGATTACGATGACCTGAAAGCCATGCGTCCGCCGCTGAATTCACTGGTGCAATTCGGCTGGCTGGAATTTATTGCTGATCCGCTGTTCCACGCAATGAAGTGGGTCCACAAATACGTCCCCAACTGGGGCTGGGCCATCGTGGTCCTCACTCTGATCATCAATATGGTGCTGTTCCCGCTGCGCATTTCCAGCTACAAAACAACGATAAAAATGCAGCGGGTCGCGCCTGAGATCAAGCAGATTCAGGACAAGTATAAAAAGTACAAGATGAACGACCCGCGCAAGGCCGAGATGAATAAGGAAGTTATGGCCATTTATAGTCGCGAAGGCATCAATCCTGTGGGTGGATGTGTGCCAATGTTGCTGCAGATGCCGATCTGGTTTGGCTTGAATTCGGCTTTGCGGGGCGCTATCGAATTGAGGCATGCACACTGGCTATGGATTCGGGATCTCGCTTCGCGTGATCCTTATTATGCCTTGCCGGTGCTGATGGGCCTTTCGATGTACCTGGTGTCGAAGATGACGCCGATGACCACGACGGATCCTCAACAGCAGATGATGATGAAGTTCATGCCCATCTCGATGTCGGTCATCTTCATGATTTCTCCCATTTCCAGCGGTCTTGCAGTGTATATTTTAACGAGCAGCCTGGTGGGTATCCTGCAACAGTGGTACCTGAACCGGACGCACCCTCTTCCCGCCCCGGCCAAACCCGCGCGCAGCAAGAAGTAAGCGGCGGTTAATTCTGCAGGGAGCAGCCAACTCCCTTGAGAGCTCTATGACCAAGGAATTCGTACGAGACGGAAAGCTTGACCGCGAAGGCGCGGCTGAGGCACTGCGCGAATTTCTAGAAAAAATCGTGCGAGCGGGCCATCTAGAGTTGAGTGTGAAGGTGCGAACCGCGGAAGGCTCCAGGGGTGAAGACGAGGGGGAAGCCGAAGTTTTCGCCGACCTTGACGGCAAGGATAAAGAAATACTCCTGGCGCGCGGAGGCGAGGTCCTGAAAGCGCTGGAGCACCTGACATTTCGGGCGCTGGGCCTTGAGCCGGCTTTTCACGAGAAAATTCATCTCGATTGTGGTGGCTTCAGGGCGCTGCGTTTTGAGGAATTGCGCATGACCGCACGTGTGGCCGCGGAGCGCGTGCAAGCCTCGCGGCAACCATTTCGTTTGAACCCCATGTCCTCGCGGGAACGTCGCATTGTGCATCTGGCGCTTAAGGACATGCAGGGCGTGCGCACAGAAAGCATTGGCGCGGGCGAAGAGCGCCAGGTGGTTATTCATCCCGCCAAGATTGACATCGCGAAAAAAGCGTAGCCAGACTTTTTCGCGAGACCTAATACTCCTGACACGATCGGTCGTCATCTTGAGAGCTACGCTGTTCGCGGGTCGAGGGATCTCCCGTCTGCGCACTTTGCAAGGTTTCAGGGATGAGTTCCTTCGCCCGCAAAATCCCCGGGGCCCGGGATGACACCGTATTGCAAGTCATAGAGAACAGAGCATTGCGCGGTGCTTGCATTAACGGCGCACCCAGCCTTGCGACACGACGTCGCCATTTTGGGAGAAACGCACGCGATAGGTGAACGAGGCTGGCCGGTCGGGGCGAATTTGCGGGAAACGCAAATCGGAGAATTCCACTACGGCGTCGCCGCCTTCTTTGTGGAAACGCGTCACGGGAAAACGCGCGAACCACAATACCTTCTGCACAGCCGGCAATTGACGCGCTTGCTCGATGAACGGGTTGGGAAACGCGTCCGGAAAATAGGTGTGCTCGAGGACGTCAGGATCCGCGACGCTTGCACTCTGCGAGCCGAAACGGGAAAGCCCGTCGCTCAAGTCCATCCGCATTTCGTAGACGCCCCGCGGCGCGCGCACCAAGCCGGCCCAGTGCCAGAGTGAAGGCGGCAGCGGCAGAGCGCCGATCGCCTGCACCTGCAGATTTTCTCGCGTGGCAAATTTTTGCACCCTTTGCAGCGCCGCATGATGCGCGAAAGTGGCGGCGAGGATGTAAGCACAGGCAAGCGCAAGGCCGGCGCGATTCCAATTGGCGTAAGAAACGCGCATCCCCCAGCCGCTGAAAGCGGGTAGCAGAAACAGCGCGGCAAATAAAACCGTGGCGACGATGATTGCAGCGTTCGAGATCGGTGCGCCGACAATTTGCGCAATTTTCGCGATGAGATATGGCGCCGGGGTGAAAATCAGCCACCCGACGATGGCGCGCCGATGGATGCGCTCCGGATCTTCGTAGGTCCAGGCGAGCAATTGCGGAATTAGTAGGATCGCGGTGAACGTGAAGTCCACAATGAAAATCAGGTCCCACGCGGGGCGTGACCATGCGAGCGGCGACCAGATCATGGTTCCAAACGTGGTGACGAGGTCAAGAAGAATGTGGCTCAGGATGCCGACGGCCCAGAATCCGCACAATGTCGCGAACGACGGCGATTCCCATTTGCGCCAGCGCGCCACGCCTTGCGTCAATGCAGCGAGCAGCACCACCCACAGCGGAAGACAGAGCAACGAGTGCGTAATGCTGCGGTGCCAGGTCAGCATGAGCAATTCGTTGTGCGAGAATAAATCACGCAAGACGTCGGAGTCTGGAAAGATGGAGCCCAGCATCACCGACCAGGTAACGATTCGGCGCTTGCCCATGGCGCTTGGAGGAAAGAGGTCGGCGCCGTTAAACGTAGCCTTGGCGATCAGCGCTCCCGCAATTCCGTGAGTAATCGTGTCCATGGCGAGGCGTCAGATGACGTTGATCATGGGAGAAGTCTTTGAAATAACGTGCCCAATGCGCTTTGCTGCGATTCCGCGGAGCTGAAAAATGGCGACTGCTTCATCGGCCGCCTCGGGAGCGAGAGCGGTGAGCAGGCCGCCCGAAGTTTGCGGATCGAAAAGCAAGGCGCGATGTTCCTCGGGCACCGATGCAGCGAAGCCGATGCAATTCCCGAGAAAATCGCGATTGTTGTTCAGGCCGCCGGGAATCAGGCCTTCGCGTACGGCTTCGAGCGCGCCTGGAAGAAGCGGGACATTCGCGTGCGAAATTTCCAAGGAAACCGGATCGATTCCCGATGCAGGATCGCCGAGCGCCATTTCCCGCGCATGACCTAGCAAACCAAAGCCGGTTACGTCGGTAACTGCGTGAACGCATTGCGAACCCTTTTTTGTTCCGAGTTCGTGCAGAGCGTCCGCGGCCACGCGGTTGAGTTGTGCCATCGAAGCGATAGCTACATCAAGCGAGGATTTCGCGGCGCGATCTTTTTTTAATGCCGTGGAAATCACGCCGGTGCCGATGGCCTTGGTGAGCAGAAGAACGTCGTTTGTGCGCGCACCGACATTGCGCCAGATTTGACGCGGATTGACGACGCCGGTAACCGAATAACCGAATTGAATATCGTCATTGCGGATGGAGTGGCCGCCAATCACACTGCATTTTGCTTCGGCCATTTTGTCCAGACCGCCGCGAATGATCTGCTCCAAAATCGCGGGGTCCCCTTTTTCGGGAAAACCAGCCAGCGAAAGCGCGGAAACAGGGCGGCCACCCATAGCGTAAACATCGCTGAGAGAATTGGCGGCCGCGATTTGCCCGAAGGTTAACGGATCATCCACGATCGGCGTGAAAAAATCGACAGTCTGCACGAGCGCCAATCCTTCGCCGAGCAGATACACCCCTGCGTCGTCGTTAGTGTTGAACCCAACGAGCACATTTGGATCAGTCGGCAGTGGTAGGCGCCGTAATATTGAGTCCAGCGTCCCGGGACTCAGCTTGGCCGCTCAACCGGCTGCCTTGACCATGGCCGTGAGTTTCACGGAATCGGTCAAGCCACACCTCACTGTACCGCGCATTGATTATAGCGATGCCGCCGCTTTCCTGCTTGTTCGTGTGTGTAGAAACTCGGCTTTCGGGATAACTTGCGCACACTGCCGGGAAAATGGTCTTATCGCCAAGTGCCTTGGGACTTCTGGCTGATTTTTCTTTTTCTCGGTGTTGTGGTGCCGTGGCGCGGCTACAAGCGTTTGAAAAAATTGCTGGCGCTGCCGGCGACGGATACGAAAGAAAAGTTGGCGCTCTATGGCTGGACGATCGCGTTTCAGTGGGCGATGACCGGGCTAGTGGCCTGGCGCGCGCTGGCGCGCGGTTTGACCGCCGCGCAGCTCGGCCTCAGCCAGCACACCGGCGCGAAAATTGTCGCAGCGAGTTTGGGAGGCGCGATCGTGCTCGGCGCATTGCATTGGATCAATCTCCGGCGAGTCAGCCGCATGTCCGGTGATGTTTCGGGAAAAATGCGCGTACTTGCGCGGCGGATTTTGCCGGTGACAATTGTGGAGTTTTTTTCGTATTCTGCGTTGGCGGTAACGGCGGGAGTTTGCGAAGAATTTTTGTATCGTGGCTTCGCCATGGCTGCCTTGTCGCGGACCGGAATGGCCACCTGGATGGTTGTATTCTGCTCCGCTGCCTTGTTCGGTCTAGCTCATGCTTACCAGGGGCGGAGTGGCATTGCGGGGACAACTGTGATGGGGCTGGTTTTCGGTGTCGTGAGAATCGCGTACGATACGTTGGTTCCTGTGATGATTCTTCATGCCACCGTAGACTTGGTGGCAGGCATTGCCGGTCCGAAGTATCTGCTGCAAGAACAAGGAAATAACTAACTATAATAGAATCAATATAGTACAGGATATTACTGCCCTATGCCGGAAACTGAAAAGCCATTGTCCGAAGAGATTATCCGGCGCGCGCTGGGAGAATTCCAAATCACGGCTACGGACAAGCAAGTTTATTGTATTCAGCAGTATATAAAGATTTTGCGACAATGGAATGAAAAGCTGAATCTGACGGCGATTCGGGACCCGTTGGAGATTCTCTATCGTCATTTCTGCGAATCGATGTTTGCGGGGGTAATTCTTCCTCTACACAAATGTCGGCTCGCCGATATTGGCTCAGGTCCTGGGTTTCCGGGGCTGCCCTTGAAGATTTTGCTGCCCGGTTTGGAGCTTTTTCTTGTGGAATCGAACATCAAAAAGGGCACATTCCTGGCGGAAGTGGTTCGCGACCTTGAATTAAGCAATGCAAGGGTGTTGATCAGCCGGTATGAGGAGTTGGGGGAAGAGCTCGCGCCACTGGATTACGTGTGCTCAAGGGCGATGGGAGAATTTGGCCCGTTTTTAGATTGGGCGGCCTCAAAAGAAGTGACGGCCAACCGGGTCCTGCTATGGATTGGTGGGCGGGATTTGGATGAAGCCAGAAAATCTACGCATTGGGAGTGGCAAGAGCCGGTGACGGTTCCCCATTCATTGCGACGGTACCTGCTTGTCGGGGTAAAAAAAGAGCAAATGTCGACGTGACGACAATTGCACAGTTTTCTCCACACAAATTGCCGGTATGAAGGTTTCACGTGGAACGTTTCCCGGTGGTATTGGTGAAATGTTTCACGTGGAACGTCGTTAAAGAAGAATCTTGGTTGAGGCGGGGTGGTAAGAGGCGGAAACTCAAAAAGCCCCCAGGAGTGACTGTGCCACTGAAGGTGAGCTGGATTCTGGGGGAGGTCAGGTGTTCCAGGTGGACAGGATTGGTCGAGTCTCTAATCTCGAAAGCACGTTTTCTGTTGCGTGAAGCCCCCTTTCAACAGAATACTCAAAGAAGAATCGGCTCTTGCTGCGAAATCTGTTGCGCCTTCTTCCTGTGTCTGATACTTTCCGGAATTGAGGGGCGTTCTTGGCGCGGATTATCGCTGTTGCGAATCAAAAAGGTGGAGTTGGAAAGACCACTACGGCAGTCAATTTGGCCGCTTGCCTCGCCGCCTCTGATCAAGCCACCCTATTAGTGGATTGCGATTCCCAAGCCAACGCCACGGCCGCTATCGGATTCCGCAAGGATCCCTCCCGCCGAACCCTTTATCATGCTTTGATCATGGCGGAGCCTTTCGAGAAGATTTCACAAAAATCCCAGGTGGATGGTTTGGATGTTGTGCCCGCTGATAAAAACCTGGCCGGGGCTGCGGTTGAATTAGTAACGGTAGAAAGCCGAGAATACAAGCTACAAGAATTCCTTAGGCCCCTGCGTGAGAAGTATAGGTTCATTATCTTGGACTGCCCTCCCGCTTTGGATCTCTTGACACTGAATGCCTTAGTCTCCGCGGATTCCGTAATGGTGCCGATTCAATGTGAATATCTAGCGCTCGAAGGCGTTTCCGAGTTGTTGGACACGCTGATGCGCATTCGCCGTACTTTGAATCCAAGCCTTGAGATTGAGGGAATCCTTCTAACGATGTTCGATGAGCGAACTACTCTCTCCCGTCAGGTAGCGACGGACCTGCGTAGTTTTTTTGGCGCCCAAGTCTTTCAGAGTGTGATTCCGAGAAATGTTCGACTAGCGGAAGCACCTAGTTTCGGTAAACCTATTATTTTCTATGACATACATAGTAGGGGGGCTGAGGGGTATACCCAATTGGCCCAGGAGGTTATTGGCAATGCCGAGAAACGCGTTGGGGCGGGGGCTCGGAGCGCTCATTCGGGAGCCTGAGGCGCAAATTCCTGTACCTCCACCAACTACGCAGTCCGTTGTGAATGGAGTGCCGGCCTCTGGCGCAACCGCGGCGGCTACAGTGCCTGCCCTTAGCCCGGATCCCAAGCCCGCACTTGTGGGACCGCTGCAAATTGACATTGACTTGATCGAGCCGAGCCCTTACCAGCCGCGCACGCGCTTTCGCGAAGAAGCGCTGGATGAACTGGCGCGCTCGATTCAAGCGAGCGGAATTATTCAGCCACTCGTTTTGCGCCCGATCGGGCAGCGCTTTCAACTCATCGCCGGGGAACGCCGTTGGCGCGCTGCGCAACGGGCGGGGCTGAACAAAGTTTCTGCGATCGTTCGGGACGTGCCGGATGAGCTCGCTTTGGAAATGACGCTGGTGGAAAACATCCAGCGCGAAGATCTGAACGCTATGGAACAGGCCAGAGCGTTTGACCGCTTGATGCACGAGTTCCACTTAACACAAGATGCCGTGGCCGAGCGCACGGGAAAAGACCGGACCACCGTAGCGAATGCCATTCGACTGCTGAAACTCGAAGAGACGATTCAGGAATGGATTGAGGAAGGAAAATTGACGGCGGGCCATGGGCGCGCGCTACTGGCGGTGGCCGAACCGCAACTGCGTATGCGCTATGCGCGCCGTGCTTCGCGTGGCGGCCTGACGGTGCGACAGATCGAGCGGCTTGCCTCGCGGCGCGCCCGCACTGCAAGAATGCAAGCCGAAGCTCCGCTCGATCCCAATGTTCGCGAGGCGATCGAGGAAATGCAACGGCACCTGGGCACGAAGGTCATGCTACGACAGAGGACGAAGGTGCGCCCCGGCCAACTGGTGCTGGAGTATTACAACGACGAGCAGCTTATGGGGATTTACGACCGGCTTATGAAGTAAACGCGCGTGATCATTTGCGAGACTAACTGCCCCATCGTTCAGGGATTTAATTCGACAACTTGCTTTGCAAGCGGCGTTGACTTCCTCATTGACCGCGCTAAATTGAATAGGTAACTCTCTTGGGGGAATCCTTCATGGCATGGAAGTGGCCCAGCGGATCAAGACTTGGCGTCAGCGAAGAATGGACTGGTTTCATTGATCAGGGTGTGTCGCTCGAAGGGACCCTGACGCTGACGGGAACCTTTCGCATTGACGGACATGTGAAGGGAAACATCATCTCCGAGCAGACCGTGATCCTTGGAGAAAATGCCAAGGTCGAAGGGCAGATCGAAGGGAACCGCGTGGTTATCGCTGGGCGCTTCGACGGTGTCATCTTTGCTCGTGGACGCGTGGAAATTCAAGTGAAGGGCGTCGTGACTGGAGAAGTGCACTCGCCTTGCATGGTCATTGATCCGGGTGGAATTTTTGACGGCCGTTGTCACATGCTCACGTCCGCCGAGGCATCCGCTGGAGTAACGATCCCGATCCGAGCGGTTGGGCAAGCGTAAGATGGGCGTCGCGTCTTGCTAACCATCTATGTGCCTTATAATGGTTAGCCACTCGTTAAAGCATGCAGGGATTCTTGAGGCGCTTCGGACTGGTTTCATTCACTTCAAAACACTAACGTTGGTAGAGGACAGCGCTTTCTCGGCGCCTTGAACGCCTAAGGGGGCCTCTCGATTGACACGCCTCAGGCACCAGACTGTCGTTCGAAAGTTGCTAGAACTTTTCTCAATGAATGGTTTCGGGCAATTGCGGAGCCCCCTCAGGGGTAAAGCCGGCGCTTTACGGCAGGCCGAAGCCGTGCCTTCCCCGGTATCATTTATGAGATGGCAGGGCGAAGAGAGGCTGCGAGGATGAAGGTACTGGTGATTGGTGGTGGCGGGCGGGAACACGCTTTGGTGTGGAAACTGCGGCAGGGCTCGGGTGTGGAGAAGATCTGGTGTGCGCCGGGGAATGGCGGGATTGCGGCGGAAGCGGAATGCGTCAACGTTGATGCAGGCGATGTCGGAGCTCTGACAGTGTTGGCCGAGAAGGTTTCACCGGACTTGACCGTGGTGGGACCGGAGTTGCCGTTGGTGAACGGATTGGTCGACGTTTTCACGGAGCGCAAGTGGCCCGTTGTGGGGCCCATGCGGAAAGCCGCTGAACTCGAAGGCAGCAAGATCTTTGCAAAGGAATTCCTGGAACGGCACAACATACCGACGGCGGCGATGTACGGCACATACGATTCGCCGGGAGGTGCTTACTCCGCGCTGTGCGCCGTGGATTGGCCGGTGGTGATCAAGGCGGATGGCTTGTGTGCGGGAAAAGGCGTATTCCTTGCGCCAGATCCGGACGCGGCGACGGGCTTTATTGAACGCGTCATGGAGAGGAATGAGTTGGGAGAAGGCGGGAAGCGCATCCTGTTGGAAGAGACTCTGGAGGGAGACGAGCTTTCGTTTATTTTGTTGACGGATGGCGAGCGCCACGCCCCTCTCGTCCCAACGCGAGACCACAAACGAGTTTTTGACCACAACGAGGGGCCGAATACCGGCGGAATGGGCGCTTATTCCTCGGACGAACTCTTGCCGGAAGAGTTGCGGCGAACGATTTTCCGTTCCATCGTTGATCCCACTTTGAAGGGATTGGGAAAAGACGGAATCCACTATCAGGGTTTCCTCTACATCGGGCTGATGTTGACGAAGAGCGGGCCCAAGGTGCTGGAATTCAATTGCCGATTGGGCGATCCGGAGACGCAAGCGATTGTAGCGAGAATGGATTTTGATTTGGCAGAGGTGCTGTCGGATGTGGACGCGGGAAGATTGCAACCCAACAAGCTCAAATGGAAGCGTGGGGCGAGCGCTTGTGTGGTGCTGGCCTCGGGTGGTTACCCGGGGAAATTTGAGAATGGCAAAGAGATTCAGGGACTGAAGGAAGCCGCGCAGGTGATTGAGGTAAAGGTGCTACACGCAGGAACGCGGCGGCAGGGTAAAACGATCGTCACGAACGGCGGGCGCGTGCTGGGCGTTACGGCGACGGGCGAATCGCTGCCGGCGGCGTTGGATAAGGCATATCAAGCCGCGAGCAAGATTCACTTTGAAGGGATGCACTATCGGCGGGACATTGGACGGCATCAGCAGCAGAGTTCGGCGGTGGGAGACTGAGGGCCATGGCCAGGGTTCTGCATCTTTTTCGCGCGCCGAAACGCCGCGCACCGATGGAAGAACTTGACCGCGTTAGCGTGGTGAAAGGCGCAGGTTTTGAGGGATGCGCGCACGCGCGTCCGGGCGGCAAGCGGCAGGTGCTGCTCGTGGATTCGGAAGCGCTGGCCGCGATGCAGCTCACACCAGGAATTATTCGCGAAAACATGACCACCGAAGGACTCAACGTCAATACTCTAGCGATCGGGCAGAAGCTTTTTATCGGCGCCGTGGAGCTGGAAGTCAGTGCGGTGTGCGATCCCTGCGAGCAGATCGAGGCTCTGCGTCGTGGATTGATGGAAGCGATGATCGGGAAGCGTGGGATGCTGTGCCGAGTGCTTGCTGGCGGGGTGGTGGGGCGTGGCGACGCGATCGTGTTGCAAACGGGGGCTGACGCATAATGCGTTTAGTGAAGATCCGGGTCTCCTGAAATCTTGCACGGGGACTCCGTTGAGGTCCGTCGAGCCGCGAACGGTGCGGCTCTCAGGATGACACGTTGTGATGATGGTGCTCGATTAGGCGGTATGATGGTGGCCGGGCTAAGGACTGGGTTTGCGGCGGAGGGTAGGAGCGTCGGGGGGACGGTTTTTGTCTTCGGCTTGCTTGATTTTGTCCATAGGCTCTTCCGGAGGCACGATCCATTCGAACGTACTGTTTTCTCCCATGACTCCTAGGGTGAAGCGGGCATCGCCGGCAAGAATGGGCAAAGCCGCGCGCATGAAATCCGAGGCATCCTTGGCAGTGGCTTTTTGCGCTTGGCCCTTTTCAATCAGGCCCACGGTCTTAGCGAATTTCGGGTCCGAAGAGCGCAATTTCACAATGCGCGGGTCATTTTGTTGAATGAGGCCAAGCAGCGGAATGGCTTGCAGGTCAGTGGGAAAACGGGCTTCGACAAGGGTACGTGCCTCGTGCTTTTCGGGTGGATAGAGCTGGGTGAATCGCGGGCGAAATACATGCGTCTGCAGGTAGTCTGCCTTTGAAGTGACGGATTGCTGCTCGACGCGAAACTCCACGAGCCAGACTTCCGGACCATAATTGTTCGGCGCATAGCCAATGACGACGATTTCAAGGATGGGTTCGTCGGGCTTCAGATCAATTTTGTGATGGAGTTGCGCGACGAGCGGGCGCAACTTCTCGAGGAAGGCGACTCCCATTTGTTCGAGATCGATTTCGCCGATGTCAGGTTGCATGTAGCGCGGATTGGGGGCATTGACGCGCTCAATATCGCGATCGAGGCGGATCGGGCGCGGCTGGGCGGGCACCTGCCATTCCGAAGCGCCGAAGAAAATCCCAAGGTGGCCGGCGTCTACTGCGGCCGCGCGCGGTGGAACCGACGTGGCTTCGAGGGGACGGTCAATGGTGCCGAAGACGATGCCGTCACTGGCGACGTGAAGGATGACGCGCCCGCCGGCGAGGTTGGCGACAATTTCATCCTCTTGTGCGGAAACGGGCAAGGCGAACAACAGAAAAGCGCCCAAGAGGAATAGGATGATCCGTTTGTAGCGCTCTCGAATTGTCCGCAGGCAGCGCTTCATGACTGCAGACTAGCATACTCTTTAGCGACAAGCGGATTCGACCGGCGTTTGAGGAGCAACTGGAACCGTATTTTCGCCTTCGAACAATAAGCCGAACCACCTGGATGTCAGCAAGCTTGGGCTTATATTACCCTCGGCCATGAGGCTGGTTACAATTTCGAAATTATGCTTCACCAACTGTATCGTGGCCTGATTGTGACGATAAGCCTTTGCAGCCTCGCCCTGGCTAGTGCTTCGTATGGCAACAGCCGGCGGTGCAGGCTGCGTTCGACTCGCGTTCATCCCGGGCGCCGGCACCCAGCCATGACGCTGGACCAGGCAAATACGGCGACCTGGAAGAATGCGTGGACCAACCTGGTCACGACGTGCGGCAAACGTTTACGCCATCGCTCCCGCGGCTGACGGCTGTCGAAGTGGAGCTTGTGATAGGCAACCCAGGCCCGGCGGACGATACGCTCACGTTAACAGTGCTGGGCGCGAATGAGAGTACGGTAGTGACGGTAACGAAAACCGTGCCAACGGCCGACAGCGAACATGTACTTTTTGTTTTTCCGAAGGGCGGCGTGGAAGTCTCGCCTGGGCAATCCTACAGTCTCCGGCTGAGCGACGGGACCGCCTTCGGATGGAAGTATGTTGTGGGCGGATATGAAAAGGGTTCCGCATCGTTCAACGGGCAGCCTTTGTTGCCCGGCGCTCGGAGCACGTTTTTATTCAAGACGAGGTTGCGGTATCTTTGCGCGGTCTTCCTGCTAAATCTGCTGCGTTCCGGTAAAATGAGGAGTCGGATACTTCGAGAAAGAATGGACTATGGGACTTCGCAAAACAAAGAGCATCAAGCATAACGGCAAGAGCGTGGCCGAGATTTTGGAAGCGCACGAGCGGTTCTTCAGCGGCAAGGGGAGCGGCACGCGCGCGGATCTGTCGGGCGCCGATCTTTCGCGCGCGGACCTAACCGGGGTGAACCTGGCGGGCGCGATTTTGCGGAAAGCGAACCTCGCGGAAAGTGATCTGCGAGGCGCGCGGCTGCCTGGGGCAGATCTTTCGGGCGCGCGCCTGCACAAGACGGATCTGCGCAATACGGACATGACAGAGGCACTGCTTCCCGGAGCGGATCTTTCCGAGGCCCAGGCCAGCGGGGTGGAATTTTTTCGCTGCGACATGTCTAGCGTCAATTTTCAGGAGGCGCACCTGCGGAATGCTAATTTTCGCGACGCAAACGTGGATGGAGCAAAATTTTCGGGCGCGGACATGGGCATCACCATCTTGCGCGAGACGAATTTGAGCAAAGCGGATTTGAGCGGGGTGGATTTATCCACCACGCTTTTGCCGCCAGGGTATGGGGCGAAGAAGCAGGAGGCATGAGAACGGTTGTAAATAATGAGTCTTAAGTTGTAAGTGCCACGAACTCAGGATGCCGAGCCGAAGCCGGCGGCGCTGCAAAGGCAAGACGAAACCAACCCAAGAAAGCACGACCCTGACAGGAGTCGCGACAGGTATCCTGACTGCCTTTGCGACAATTGCGAGGATGGAAAATCGGACGAGCGCGTGTTAGCCTCACGCGAAGCACTGGATTCAGAGGACACCTTTGGCTGCACCCTCAGCTCAACTGGACTTGCCCGGCGTGCGGGAGCGCGTGCTGGATGTTGTGCGTGGACTGCTCGCAGAGCTGGGCAGCCACGGCGCTGTCGCGGAGCTGACGGAACATTCAAATCTTGAGAGCGACCTGGGGCTGGGAAGCCTGGAGCGCGTGGAACTACTCACGCGCCTCGAGAATGCCTTTGGCGTGCGGCTGCCGGATACGCTGGCAGCGGAAGCGAGTACACCGGAAGAATTGATTCGCGCTGTCCTGAAGGCGCCGGGTACGGAGGTCAACGAGGAAGATCTTTCCGTGCTGCGCGCGTCGGTTGCCGTGCAGCAACTTCAACGCGACGCGATAGACTCCATCGTGGAAAAAGCCGAAACGCTGATGGATGTGATTCGGTATCGCGGAATCCATGATGCCAACCGCGCGCATCTGCTGATCACCGAAGACGACGAGCACGGGGACCGTCAGCACACGCTGACGTTTGGCGAGCTCTATACGGCCGCGCAGAAATGCGCTGAGGAGCTGGCGCGGCGCGGTGTTCCCGCAGGCGAGCGCGTTTCTCTGATGCTACCGACTTCGCGGCAGTTTTTTGTGTGTTACGCAGGGATTTTGCTGGCCGGCGCGATTCCTGTGCCCATCTATCCGCCGTTTCGCGCGGACCGAATTGAAGAATACGCAGAGCGACAATCCGCCATCCTGAACAATGCGGAAGTCTGTTTGCTGCTGACGTTTCGCCGAGCGGAAGCGGTGGCCAAGCTGCTGAAACCGCGGGTGAAGTCGCTGCTCGGCGTGGTGGACGCAGGCAAATTGCTGGATGCGGCGGAGAAAGAACCTCCGCCGGCGCCGGGAGCGATACCAGCTTTCATCACCGGCAGCAGGATGCGCAAGGGCAGCGACATCGCCCTGCTGCAATATACGTCCGGGTCCACGGGCGATCCGAAGGGTGTCGTGCTGACACACTTGAATCTCCTGGCCAACATGCGCGCGCTCGCGGCGGCCGTGGAGTTGGGCCCGAGCGACGTCGGAGTAAGTTGGCTGCCGTTGTATCACGACATGGGGCTGATTGGCGCGTGGCTGACGCTGCTCCTTTACGGTGTGCCGTTGGTGGTGATGTCGCCCTTGCTCTTCCTGACGCGGCCAGAGCGCTGGCTGCAGGCGTTTCACAAGCATAAAGGGACGATCGCTGCGGCGCCAAATTTTGCGTATGAACTTTGCGTTAGGAAAGTTTCCGAGAAGACGATGGAGGGCGTTGACCTCAGCTCGTGGCGCGCGGCCCTCAATGGCGCGGAGCCGGTGAATCCGGAAACGCTAGAGCGTTTTATAAATCGCTTTTCGAAGAATGGATTTCGCCGCGAGGCGATGCTGCCGGTTTATGGGCTCGCGGAGGCTTCCTTGGGCGTGACCGTTCCGCCGTTGAGCCGGGGGCCACGGGTGGATCGCGTCGAGCGGGATGCATTTGCGACGCAGGGCCGGGCTAATCCTGCAGAGAATGGCGACGAGGCGGCAATCTCGTTTGTTTCCTCTGGCAGGCCGTTGGCGGGGCACGACGTGATGATCGTAGACGCGAAAGGTGAGGAGGTGCCGGATCGCATCGAGGGATTTTTGTGGTTCCGGGGGCCTTCGGCGACGAGCGGCTACTACGGCAACCCCGAGGCGACGGCCAAGCTTCTTCCGCGCGGCCCGGCTAGCATAGAGGGTGAAGATCCCTGGCTGAATTCCGGCGACCGCGCTTACCGGGCGGAGGAGGAGATTTTTGTTACTGGCCGGGTGAAGGACATCATTATCAAGGGCGGTCGCAATTTGTACCCACATGAAGTGGAAGAGTTGGCGGCGGAAGTCGAGGGGATTCGCAAGGGTTGCGTGGTGGCTTTCGGGCTGAAGGATGCCCACACGGGAACTGAAAAACTGGTGATTGTGGCGGAATCGCGGGAGAAGCAATTTTCGCAGCGCGCGACCATTGCGGCAACGATCACAGATCGTGTTTCGAGTGGGCTGGGGCTGCCGCCGGATCGTGTGGATTTGATTCCTCCGGGGAGCATCCCGAAGACCTCCAGCGGGAAGCTGCGGCGCGATGAAACGAAGCAGTTGTATTTGGCCGGCACGCTGACGGCCGCGAAGCCTCCGGCATGGGTACAAATTGCGCGGCTGGGCGTGGGTGGCTACGTGAAGAGTGCGGTGCGCGCGGTTTTTGGCGGCATCCGGAGAGTTCTCGAATGGATCTACGGCGCGTACTTCTGTGCGGTGTTTTTCCTGTGGATCGTGCCGACGTGGATGATGGTGAAGCAAATCAAGGACCCGAAAGCGGCGGGGCGATTTACTTCTGCAGCGTTGAAGGTGCTTTTCGCGCTGGTAGGGATTCGCGTGAAGGTGGTTGGGAAAGAATACATGGATACGCCAGGGCCGAAGGTCTATGCGTCCAACCATACAAGTTATTTTGACGTGATGCCGTTGATGATGGGGTTGGGGGTGCCGTATCGCTTCGTCGCCAAGGGCGAAGTGAACGCGATGCCGTTCATCGGAGCGTTTCTGAACCAGATGGGGCATCTTTCGTTCGACCGGCACAGCGCGGATTCGCGACTGCGACAGGTGGATGAGATCGAGGAGTATTTGCGGCAGGGTGACTCCGTGTTTGTTTTTCCGGAGGGAACTTTTGTTCCGGAGGAGGGCGTGCGTCCATTTCAGTTGGGGGCGTTTCGTGGGGCGGTCGCGACGGGCACGCCGGTGGTGCCGGTTTCGTTGGCAGGCACCCGTAGGTTTTTGCGAGATCGTACTTATTTGCCGCGGCCTACTAGCGTGACGATTACGCTTTCTCCGCCGATTTATCCTGCGGGCGCCGTGCCCGCGGGCGACCCGCGGCACTTGCAGGAGATTGTGCGGCTGCGGGATCTTTCTCGGGAAGCTATTGCTCGCCATTCTGGCGAGCCGCTCCTGTAACCACAGCTCAACGGCTTAGTGTATAGACGACGGTGATGTGTGTGTCCACCTGGACGGGTTTGCCATCGAGGATTGTGGGCTTATACTGCCATTCGCGAACGGCGGCGAGTGCAGAGTGAATTAACAGGGGGTCACCGGAAATCACTTCGAGTTCCTGGATGGATCCATCTTCCGCAATGATGGCGTGGAGTTCGACCCGTCCCTCACGATGAAGCTGTACTGCTAGTGGGGGATACACCGGCTCGATGCGGTGCGTGAGCATGGCTGGCTCGATGTGGCCAATGATAATGCGCTTCGATTCTTCACGAATCCTCTCCTCTTGAGGCGGCAGAGGTTCATGTTGGGTATTGAGGATCCCGTCTCGAATTCCGTTTTGATCGCCTTGGGGACCATCTCCTGGACCCTGGATTGGATCGCCTGCGAGTCCATCTGAAGTCGGTGTGCGGTTTACGACACGCCCCGTCGGCATGAACTGATCGAAAATCAGCCGGTTAGAAGAAGGTGAATGGTGTTGAGCCGTATCTCCAATACTCGGAGTGCGGCTGCCGAGCTTGTATGGCACGCGTTCTACGAATATTTTTTCCGGCAAGTGTTCGCCCTTGCTCAGTAATGGGAACAGAACCAACGCGGCGACGATGATGGTTTGAAACGCGATCGACAAAACGAGCGCGCGGCGCCTTCCTTTGCGGGCACATTGTTCGAACTCCGCATCGCCTTCGACAAGACAGTTACGCAGCGAACCAATGCTTTCTTCCGAGACACACTCTCTCTCAAGATCCATTTCACACCTCCACAAATTTTGGGGCGAGCCACAGGAAGTCTTTGCGGCACCAGCCTCCTGTGGTTGTCTACAGGAGGCCTGCGCCGCGCTCGTAGGGATGTGAGGTGCGCGCGTCCTCTATAGTCTTGGACGCCGTGGAGTCACACAAGTTCCCCAACTGGCAGCGTGTTCTGAGGCGCCGAACTCTTTGAAATTACTGGCGATAAAAGTGTGCTTGGCAGGTACATCCCGGTGGGTTAAGGCAGCATCCAATTGTGCGGACGTGGATCCAGGAGGAAATTCCCAATGGAGAGGCGCATTCGTGAGGTTATTGGTGTGCGCCGCACGGGCTGGGCAGCTCTGGACCGCGATCCGCAGCAGGACTTGGTGGAATTCATCTGTCCTCATTGCGGCGCGGAAAGCCAGAAGCGAGCGCGGCGCGGGCGGACTGAGTATCGTTTCACGGATGGATTTCTGCAAGACGTGCAGGGAGAAGGAATCCAGTGCCACAAGTGCAAGCAGTCCCTGCGAATCGTTCCGGTAGTGTTGCTCCACGATCAGGAAGAGATAAGGCGGTTTGAAGCGGTCTTTTCGGAAGCGTTGGTTTCCGCGGAATAATTTGGTTCATCATACTAGAGGGCGCCCTGGTTGTCCGGGACGCCCTTTTTCTTTTTTTGGGACGGGTTGCTAGTTCGTCATTCCATGATGATCCTCACATTTTAGATCTTGCAAGGTGAGGTGACGATTGGTGCTGCGTTTGTGTAAGCTGCGCTCGTGTGGGCTGGGTTTGCTTAAGCGCAACCATTGCGGCCGGTGGGAATGCCGGGTTAGCGATGGTTCCAATCGTGGTCATAGCGGTGGTCGCGATCGCGATGTTCGAGATATTCGTGACGGGCGCGTTCGAGACGCTCGTAGGCTTCGTGGCGTTCGTGGGCCCAGTAGCGCGCATCGCGGCTGTACGGGCCGAAACGTTCGATCGCTTCGTGATAACGCCAGTCGGAGTAGGCGGCGCGACGGTTGCAGTCGTCCCAGTCGTTCGCCTTGGCGCTGGGCGCGCCCGCGAAGAGCAAGAACCCACCGAGGGCGGCGTTAGCCAGGACAGCTTTGCCGAAAACGGAGTGGAGCAGGTGCGTGTGAAGTTTCATGAGATCCTCCAAGGGCGCGCCCGGGCTGATCTCGGGAAAGCGTCCTAAGGGATCAAACACCTGTTTGGTGGGAAGGTTGCGGCGGTTTGGCCGGGCCAGGAACGCGCTAGTAGGCCTGGAGGAAGGGGTCGACGTCCATGTGGTATTTTTCGAGCCCAGCACGGATGGCTTCGAAGGCCTCATCCACCGTGTCGGCAAACTGGAGTTGGTCGAAATCCTGCTGGCTGATGGTGCCCCAACGGACCATGGTTTTCAGATTCAAAATGTCGTCCCAATACTTGCGACCGTAGATGAGGATTAGCGTATCCTTGGGCATTTTTCCGGTTTGCGAGAGGGTCATCATTTCCCACAATTCGTCCATGGTGCCGAATCCGCCGGGAAAAACGATCAGGGCTTTGGCGATCTGGGCGAACCACAATTTGCGCATGAAAAAATAATGGAAATTGAAGCTCAGCTCGGGACTGATGTAGGGATTGGCGAATTGTTCGTGGGGCAACTCGATCGAAAGGCCTACCGATTTGCCGCCGGCTTCGTACGCGCCACGATTGGCGGCTTCCATGATTCCCGGGCCACCGCCGGAGCAGACCACGAAGCGGCGGGGCCGCGGGCCGAGCGACAACGACCAAGTCGTGAGTCTATGGGAGAGCTGGCGTGCTTCTTCGTAGTAGCGCGACATTTCGAGTGCGCTTTTCGCTTCTCGCACGGCCAGGCGGTGATTGTGCAATCGCTTGGCGCTCATCTTCCCCGTCTTTTCCTGTTTCAGGCGGGTGTAGCGCGCCGCGGCTGTTTCGTGCGAATCGATGCGGGCCGAGCCGAACATGACGATGGTGTCGCCGATGCCTTCTTTTTTCAGTTGCGCCAGCGGGTGGATGTATTCGGCAAGGATGCGAATGGGCCGCGCGGGCGTGCTGGTCATGAAGGCGTGGTTTTCGTGCGGAGCTTTCGGGGCGTGTTGCGGCTTGGGTCTTTTTCCGTTGGGCATCGGGGACACTCCAGTCAAGATGAGCTTCGATTGTAGGCAGCGCTAGACGCTTGCGGCAACGTCTTTGGCTTGCGCTGCGTCGAATGAAGTACGCGAGGATTGCGGTAACATAGGCTTTCCAATATTTGGGGTTGCGCATTGATAGTTCAGCTTCGTAAAGCTTTCGTTTGCGTTATATTCGGCGCGTTTCTCGGTGCCGCTGGAGCGCACGCCCAGGCGCCGGAGGGGCCGATCACGCCACAGCCTGACGTGCCGGTACAGCAAGCTCCGCCGGGAGCGAAAATCAAACTGCAAACAGTGCTAGTGAATACGCCGGTGACGGTGCGCAATGCCAACGGGGAGATGGTGCACAACCTCGAGGCCGCCGATTTTCGCATTACCGATAACGGCGTAGAGCAGAGTATTTCGCATTTTGATTTGGGCGGCGAACCGATCTCGCTGGTGGTGCTGGTAGAGAAGAGTTCGCGGCTGGAAGCCGTGATGCCAGAGATTCGGAAGACGGGCATCCTGGTCACGCAGACGGTGATGGGACCCTATGGTGAAGCGGCGATCGTAGGGTTCGACGATACCATCACCAAGCTGCAGGACTTTACGACGAACGCGGACGCCATCGAAACGACGATGACGCGGCTTAAGGAAGGCACTTCGGGGTCGCGGCTCTTTGACGCGATGGCCGTGGGCGTCGAAATGCTGAGCGGGCGGCCGCAGTCCAGTGGAAATGAAAATGGGCGACGGCGCGTGATTTTAATTATTGCCGAGGCGCATGATTTGGGGAGTGACGCTACGCTCGGAGCGGTGTTGCGGCGGGCGCAGCTCGCGAATGTCACGATTTACAGCGTGGGCATTTCCTCGACGCGGGCGGCGCTGCAGAAAACGCCACAATACAAGCGTCCGCCAAATCCCGCGCCGGATGGCACGTTTGGATTGCCGCCGATTCCAGGCACGGTGCAGACGCCGGATACGGAAAACAATCGCTACGGAAACATTGATTTGATGGCACTGGCGGTTTGGGCGGTGATGCACATCAAAGATCAGATTACGGACCACAGCCTGGAAATTGCCGCGACGGCCACTGGGGGCGCCCATCTCTCGACCTGGAAGGATCGCTCGATCGAAAAAGCTATTGATGAAATCGGCGGAGAGCTGCACTCGCAGTACACGCTGACGTATACGCCAAACGATGCGGGAGAGCTTGGGTATCACGAAATTAAAGTTGATGTGGACCGGACTGACTTAAAGGTGCGCGCGCGGCCGGGATATTGCCTTGCGGGGCCGGAAAGCTAGGCGATTTGCTGCCAGAAGGTGGCGTCGCGGGAAGTGAGCAGCGCGTCCTTGCGGGCGTTCCAGCGAAGGAAATGCGAGGTTCGGGTGTGGGCAGTGTGGTGGTCGCGCGATTCCCAGACTTCGTGGAGCAGGAACAACTCCGGTTGTTCCAACGAGTGATGCAGATCGTATTGCAGGCAGCCTTCTTCCTTGCGCGTGGGGTTTACCAGGGCACGCAGCTCCGCTTCCAGCAATAATTGCTGGCCTTCGCGGGAACGCAGCAGCGCGATGAGGGTGACCGCGTGTTTCGGGAGTTTGACGATTTTTGGGCCCTTGGACCTTTGTTTGGCGGGCCGGCGGCGGGTGGTTTTCTTCGCTTTTCGTTTGGCCATAACGGCGGGGATTGTACTCTAACTGGGCGCAGGCGCAATGATCTTTTGTGGTATGCCACACTTCGCGCGGAGGTGGAGGAGCGGACCGTCTCAGAAGTCGGCCCCTACAACCCGAGATGGCGGGGTAAACCCGCCACCACAAGAACGAGAAAAGCGTTACAAAACCAAGAGCGAGCCGCGTGGCGTTACTGCGTGGGGAAGAAGACGAGGAGACGGGCGAGGGGACCGATGCGACGTTGCCGGTGGGAATGAGCTTGCCGGTGGCAGGGTCGAGGCGGAAGGTGACGATGGTGTTGGAGTTTTGGTTTTCGGCAAGGAGATAGGCGCCGGTCGGGTCAATAGCGAAGTGGCGCGGTTCCTGGCCGCCCGTGGGAAAGTCGCCAGTGAAACTAAGTGTGCCCTTTTTCGGCTCAACCGCAAAGACGGCGATACTGTCTCCGCCGCGGTTGGAAGTGTAAAGCCATTTTCCATTTGGATGGATGACGATCTCTGCCGCGTCGTTGCGGCCGGAAAAGCCCGGGGGCAACGCGGAAATTTGCTGAATAGCGCGAAAGAACTCGCGGGCGTCGTCGTTGGCGAAGATCGTCACAGTGGACTGCATTTCACCCAAGACATACATGAAGTTGCCGTCGCGGGAAAACGCCACATGGCGTGGTCCTGTGCCGGGGCTGAGCGCCGCGGAGAATGCGTCGTTCGGCTTCACAGATCCGATATTCATGCTCGCGGAAGGTGCGTCTTCTCGAGTCAGTGTTCCCTTGGCGGGATCGAATTTGTAGATCAGGACGCGATCGAGGCCCAGATCCGCGACATAGGCAAAGCGATTGTGCGCGGAGAGTTCGATCCAGTGGGCGTGAGGACCTTCCTGGCGTTCCTTGTTGGGGCCGAGATTTCCGGTGTCTTGAAGCAGCGCGGTATGTTCGCCAAGTCTGCCGTCGGAGAGGATTGGAAAGACGGCGATTGTGCCGGAGGTGTAGTTTGCGACCAGAGCGAATTTGCCGGTTTTGTCGAGGGAGAGATAGCAGGGATCTTCGCCGAGCGAGGGAAGTTCATTGAGGAGCGTGAGCTTTCCACTTTGCGCATCGAGGGCAAAAGCGCTGATCATGCTTTGCTTGCCAGCTTCATTCACGACGTAGGCGAATTTTCCGCTGGGGTGAATGGTCACCCAAGAGGGATCAGGCGTTTCGGCGGCGAGGCCCTTGGGTGTCAGTTTGCCGGTTTTGGCGTCGAAGTCGAAGGCGTAGATGCCTTTACTTTGGGTTTTCGTGGTGTAGGTGCCGACGAGAGCGAGGTAGTCATGACCCGAGGCGCGCGGTCGAGAGCTTTCGGCGAGAGAGAAGAGGGCGATTGGCGCGGCCAGGACGAGCAGAGCGAGAGTGCGGCGTGTAATTTTCATGGGGGAGTAGTGTAGCGCAGGTGAAGGATAAAGGAGCGATGGTTCGCCCTGCGATTGTTCTTTTTGGGTCAGGTTGAAATTGTGGAGGACGGAAAAGCGGCGGCTAGCCGCCCGCACTCCAAGTTTACTTCTTTTCTTCTTCGTCTTCCTCGCGGAGGACGGCAGCGGCGGCTACGGAATCGTCATCATCGAGGCGCAACAGGCGAACGCCCTGGGTGGAGCGGCCGGCTTCGCGGATTTCGCTGGCGTGCACGCGGATGACTTTGCCGTGTTCGGTGATGATCATGACGTCCGACTCTTCGGTGACCTGCAGCGTAGCCACGACGGAGCCGTTGCGATCGGTCGTTTTCATGTTGACGACACCCTTGCCGCCGCGCGAGGTGATGCGATATTCAGCGAGGGCGGTGCGCTTGCCGTAGCCCTTTTCGGCGACCGTGAGCATCAGCGTGGTCAGTGAATCCTTGATGTGCTCGTTTTCGAGTTCTTCGAGGTTTTGCGAGGTCTGTTTGTGTTCCTTGGCAAGGATCTCGAAGTCCGGCTGGACCGCGTCCATGCTGACAACGTAGTCGTCCTTGTCGAGATCCATGCCGTTGACGCCGCTGGCGTTACGGCCCATGGGGCGCACTTCGGTTTCGCGGAAGAGAATTGCCTGGCCTTCGTGACTCGCGAGGAAGATCATCTGCTTGCTGTCGGTCAGCTTCGCGCCGATGAGTTCATCCTTGGCTTCCAGGTTGATGGCGATAATGCCGGTCGAGCGCGGGTTTGAAAATTCGGTGAGGGCCGACTTCTTTACAGTGCCATTTTTAGTGGCCATGAAAACGAAGCGGCCTTCCTCTTCGAGATTGGTGGCCGCGACGAGCGCGGTCAGCTTCTCATCTTCCTGGAATTTCACGAGACTGGAGATGGCTTTGCCGCGTGTTGCAGCGGCCGCTTCGGGCAACTCGTACACCTTCAGCCAATAGACGCGGCCCTTGGAGGTGAACAGGAGGATGTAGCTGTGCGCCGAAGCGATGAAGAGATGCTCGACGAAGTCCTCTTCCTTCGTCCTTGCGCCGATGCGGCCCCTGCCGCCTCGCGACTGGTGACGGTAGGTTTCGACGGCCGTACGCTTGATGTAGCCGGCGTGGCTTACGGTGATGAGCATGTCGGTGTCGGCGATCAGGTCTTCGAGCTTGATCTCGTCCACTTTGTCCACGATTTGCGTGCGGCGGTCGTCGCCGTAGGCCTTGTGGACCTCGCGGAGCTCGGCAGTGATGACCTGCTTGAGCTTTTTGTCGCTGGCGAGGATTTCGCGCAGCTCGGTGATGAGGTCGCGGATGGACTTCAATTCCTTGAGAATTTCGTCGATGGAGAGTTGGGTAAGGCGATGAAGTTGAAGTTCGAGGATAGCGTCGATTTGCGCATAGCTGAGCCCGAGCGAGCTTCCGCGGCCGGCGGCTTCAATTTCCGACGCGCCCAGGAAGCGATACTTGCGGCCATCGAGTTTGACGCCTTCGAGTTTCTTGGACTTGCCGTTTTCGGTGATGGTGACGTCCTGCTCGCTGAAATACTTGAACAGGTTTTCCTTGGCGTCGGTGCGGCTAGAAGACCCGCGGATAATGCGGATGACGTCGTCCAGATGGTCAAGAGCGATCTGGTAACCGACCAAGAGGTGTTCGCGCTCTTCCGCCTTGCGCAATTCGAAAATCGTGCACCGGCGAACCACTTCCATGCGGTGCTCGATGAACAGCTTGATCATCGGGATCAGGCCCAGCTCGCGCGGCTGGCCGCCAACGATCGAGAGCAGGATCATGCCGAAGGATTCCTGCATTTGGGTGTACTTGAAAAGATTGTTGAGGATGAGCTGGGATTCTTCGCCGCGCTTTAGTTCCACGACGATGCGCATGCCCTCGCGGGAAGACTCGTCCCGAACGTCAGCGATGCCTTCGATTTTCTTGGTCTGCACCAGTTCGGCGATGCGTTCGATGAGTTTGGACTTGTTGACCTGGTAAGGGATTTCCGTGATGACGATATTTTCGCGGTCCTTGCCGGAATCCTCAATGGCGGCTTTGGCGCGCATGGTGAAACTGCCGCGGCCGGTCTTGTAGGCGGCTTCAATGCCCTCGCGGCCGGCGATGTAGGCGCCCGTGGGGAAGTCCGGACCCGGAACAATCTTCATGATCTCCTTGAGGGAGGTGTCGGGCTTTTCGATCAGCAGAATGGCGGCATCCACGATTTCGCGCAGGTTGTGCGGAGGAATGTTGGTGGCCATGCCGACGGCGATCCCACTGGCGCCGTTGACGAGAAGATTGGGAATCCGGGACGGGAGGACGACTGGCTCTTCCCGGGTCTGGTCGAAGTTTGGGATGAAGTCGACGGTTTCCTTCTCGAGATCGGCGAGGATGTCTTCCGTGATTTTGGCGAGCCGCGACTCGGTATACCGCATGGCGGCCGGGGGATCGCCGTCCACGGAGCCGAAGTTTCCCTGACCGTCAATCAGGGGATAGCGCATGTTGAAGTCCTGAGCGAGGCGAACGAGAGCGGGGTAGATAACGGCTTCGCCGTGCGGGTGATAGTTGCCTGAGGTGTCACCGCAGATCTTGGCGCACTTGCGGTAGCCGCGATTGGAAGCGAGCCCGAGATCGTTCATAGCAACGAGGATGCGCCGCTGAACGGGCTTGAGGCCATCGCGCACGTCGGGCAGGGCGCGCGCGATAATGACGCTCATCGCGTAGTCGAGGTACGACTTGCGCATTTCCGCTTCGATATCGATCGGAAGCAGTATGGATGTGTTCTGTTCGTCTGCCATGTGTCCTCAGCCTTCGTTAATGGTTCCGGGTGCTGTAAAGCCACGACCCGGAGAATTTCTGCGCCAGTTGCAATATTGGCGAGGTAGTGGTTGAGATCCTTCGTCGCCTGCAAAATCGCAGGCTCAGGATGACAACCTAAACTCGTTAGCTCGCGTGATCGAGCACATATGCCTTAACGGTATCGAAGGCATCGGCCGCGTTGGTGAAGCGCCGCGGCGCAAATTCCGCTTCCATTTGCTTCAGGAACGCTTCACGATCCGTTTCGTTTGCGAACTCGATCGCTACGCCCCTTTCGTTATCCGGCGTTGCGGTAAGCGTGGCGCGAAATTCACTCACGCTGAGTCCGCGCAGCCCTGGCAATGTGGTCCATCCCAACTGGTAAATCATCGCCGATTAAATATCCAGGTTCACGACCTCGAGGGCGTTGTCCTCGATGAACTTGCGACGCGCTTCGACGTTTTCACCCATAAGCGTGGTGAAAATGTCCTCGGCGGCGACGGCATCCTCGAGTTTGACCTGCAGCAGCGTGCGGGTTTCCGCATTCATTGTGGTTTCCCACAACTGCTCGGCGTTCATTTCGCCCAAGCCCTTGAACCGGGTGATGGTGAAATCCTTCTTGGCGTCTTCCATAACGTAGTTAAGAACGTCGGTGGCTTTTTCTCTGGAGACCTTTGTGCCATTGCGGGAAACGGTGAAAGGAGGGCGATTGAATTCCTCGATCTGCCTGGCGAGGGCGCGGAGACGCTTGTACTCCGCCGTGGACGCCACAGCCCAACTGATTTTCTGATTATGGGGAGCGCCAAACTGAATTTCGTAGAGGCTGTGTTCCTCGTCGAAGGTGATTTTGCCTTCCAGTTTCAGTTTGCTCTTTTCGACTTCCTTCAGGAGTTTTTCCAGCGCCTTTTTGTCTTGAAAGTCGATCTTCTTTTCGAGGCCGCTCTCCGCAAGCAATTCCACGAGGCCAGGCTCGCGCAGGCGGCGGCCCAACTTCGCCGCGGCAGCTTCGTATTCCTGCACATTAAGTAGGAACGAGGTCAGGCGCGCGCCCTCAAGATTCACACCCTCTTTGGCCTTGACGACATGGTCTTCGGTGGCGCGTTTCATCAATTCACGGGCAAAGTCGCGCTCATCGCGAATATAGCGTTCGCTCTTGCCGCGTTTCACGCGATAAAGGGGCGGTTGGGCGATATAGACGTGGCCGCGCTCGATGAGCTCCTTCATGTGACGGAAGAAGAAAGTAAGGAGCAGAGTACGGATGTGGGAACCATCCACGTCCGCGTCCGTCATAAGAATAATTTTGTGATAGCGCAGCTTGCCAGCGTCGAAATCGTCCTTGCCGATGCCGGTGCCGAGCGCGGTGATGATGGCGCGGATTTCTTCATGGCCCAGCATCTTGTCGTAACGAGCCTTCTCAACGTTAAGGATCTTGCCTTTGAGGGGAAGAATTGCCTGATACTTGCGATCACGGCCCATTTTCGCGGAGCCGCCCGCGGATTCACCCTCGACCACAAACAGTTCGCAGCGGGAAGGATCGCGTTCCTGGCAATCGGCAAGCTTTCCGGGCAAACCGCTGGAATCCATGGCGGACTTGCGGCGGGTGAGTTCGCGCGCCTTGCGGGCGGCTTCGCGAGCACGGGCGGCGTCAATGCACTTGCCGATGATGCGACGCGCGACCGTGGAGTGCTTGTCGAACCATTCGCCGAGCTTTTCGTTGACGAGTTGCTCGACGTCGCCCTTGATGTCGCTATTGAGCTTGCCCTTGGTCTGGCCTTCGAACTGGGGCTGCGGCAGGCGGACACTGACGACCGCGACGAGGCCCTCGCGAACGTCATCGCCGGAGATGGTGACTTCGTCTTTCTGCTCCTTGAGCATGCCCGCGTTGGAAGCGAAGTTGTTAATGGTGCGCGTGAGTGCGGAGCGGAAACCAGAAAGATGCGTGCCGCCATCCACGGTGTTGATGGTGTTGGCAAACGCGAAAACGTTTTCGCCGTAGGTGTCGTTGTATTGGAGAGCGATTTCGATTTCGACGTTGCCCTTCTTGCCTTCCATGTAGATGGGCGCATCGTGGAGGGTGCTCTTTCCGCGGTTGAGGTGTTTCACGAATTCCGCGATACCGCCGGTAAAGCGGAACTCTGCACTTTTCTCCGTACGCTCGTCGTTTAAGGTGATTTTCAGGCCCTTGTTGAGAAAGGCATACTCGCGCAGGCGGGTTGCCAGTGTGTCATAGCTGAAGGCCGTTTTTTCGAAAATGGTGGGGTCGGGATGGAAAGTGACGGTTGTGCCAGTTTTCCGCGTCTTCCCGGTTTGCTTTAACTTCGTCGTGGGTTTGCCCTTCTCGTAGGACTGCTCCCAAACCGCACCGTCACGTTGAATCTCAAGTTCCAGAGAATCCGAAAGAGCGTTCACAACGGATACGCCCACGCCGTGTAAACCGCCGGAAACTTTGTAGGTGTCGCTGTCGAATTTCCCGCCGGCGTGCAAAACCGTCAGCACGACTTCCGCGGCTGGACGCTTCTCGGTTGCGTGCATGTCCACGGGAATGCCGCGTCCGTTGTCCACGACGGTCACGGAATTGTCCGCGTGGACGGTGACGTTTACTTCATCGGCGAAACCGGCCATGGCTTCGTCCACGGAGTTGTCCACGACTTCCCAGACGAGGTGGTGCAAACCCATTTCGCCGGTCGAGCCGATGTACATCGCGGGACGCAGCCGCACGGCTTCCAGACCTCCGAGGACTTTAATGGACTTCGCATCGTACTGGTGACCGCCTTTTCCGGTGACTGTTTCTTTGTCGCCCATCATTTCTCCTGACGTGCAAGCCTGCGGCAAATCCCTCGCGCGGAACCTTCCTCGCCGCACAGCGAGGCTTCCGCCACCGATGGTTCAACTCAATGGTTGTGAAACTAGGAAAGACGTGATGTCTTGCTTCCGCATGCGTCGCCTCACCCTTTGACTGCGATCTCGCTGGGCCAGATCGAAGCTCGTAGGGTTCCCGCTTCATCCCGTCCCGCGCTCCGGGACGTGGCGAAGACTTATGTTCTCCAGACTCGCTGACCGACCCCTGGCGCAGGGCGTTTTGTGGTCAAACTTGCCTGGCGGACGTGCCGATCGGGAGGAAAAACAGCCCATCGACAACCGTTAAATTTTACCGGAAATGGGCGCATTTCTCAAGCTGGAGGGCGGCCCCTGTGGATAAATAAACCTTTCCATTTCAAATATTTACGCTTTGCCTTGGTGCTACTTGGATACCCCCTTGGCGCGCCGGGGAATACAGCTCCAGCATGGAATCCGATCTCTTGCTTTGGTGCCTCCCCAACCTAAGTCAGAATCTGTGATTTCAAAATCTTGAGCTAGTCGGGGGCGAAACATGAAGTTCGAAGGAGCGTAGCCATTGCGTCCGACTGCTTGCACGAGCGCGCGGACAGCAACGGCGCAAAGAAGCGCGAGATCGGAGCCGAGCAGGTGATTTCAAGTAGAGAACTGAGGGACAGCTCAGATGCGCATGGGCATGATGACGTAGCGATAGCGGTAGCTGTCGTCGGCGAGGGGGCGCATTTGCCCGGCGGATTGCTCGTCCTTCAGCTCGATGCTGATAGGGCCGTCGGCCGCGGCACTGAGAAAATCGAGCATATAGGCGGAATTGAAGCCGATGGCGATGGGGTCGCCACTGTAGTCTTTCTCGATCGTTTCTTTCGCTTCACCGTACTCAGGGCTGGAGGCGGAAATTTCCACGCCTTCTTTGGAAACGGAGAGCTTCACGGCGTGAGAGCGCTGATCGGCGAGTTGCGAGACCCGGCGCACAGCGTCGCTCAATTCGGTGCGCTCGAGGGCCACGGTCTTGTTGTTCTCGCGCGGGAGCACGGCTTCGTAATTGGGGAATTGCCCGGTGAGGATCCGCGAAATTAGAAGACGGTGAGCGACCTGGAAGAACAGGTGGCTTTCATCCTTGGCAAATTCCATCTGTGCTTCGGAACCCGCGGCGCTGGAGAGTTTTTCTACTTCGTCCATGGCTTTCTTGGGGATCAGGACGCGGACTTCGCCATTGAGGCCGGCGAGTTTCTGATCGGTTTCCGCAAGAGCCAGGCGATGCCCGTCGGTAGCCACCATTGCCAGGGTGTCTGGCTTGAGGATGAGCAGGCCGCCGTTCAGGGTATAGCGCGATTCTTCCATGGATATGGCGAATTTGGTTTTGCCGATGAGGTTCTCGAGAACAGTCGCGGGAATTTTCACGAGCGTGTGCGGCATGGCCGGTAAAGCGGGAAAGTTTTCCTTAGCCATACCAACCAGTTTGTATTTTTTCTTATCACTGACGATTTCCACCCAGTGATTTTCGAGCAGTTTGAACTTGATTTCGCCTTCGGGTAGCAGGCGGACAAGTTCCAAGAGCTTCTTCGCAGGGATGGTTCCGGCGCCTTCTTTTTTGATCTTGGCTTCACAAGACGTGCGGACGCTGAGCTCGAGGTCCGTGGCCGTAATCGTAAGTCGGCTTCCCTGCGCCTCGACCAGGAGGTTCGAAAGAATGGGGATGGTGGTCTTTCTTTCCACGACGCCCTGGGTGGTAGTGAGTTCATTCAGTAACGCCGATTTCGTTACGCTAAATTCCATCGCCTGGCTTTCCTCACGTGCGGTACCCGTTGCGCTCATTGGGTTCTCCCGTCCATTTTTACCGCTAGCGTACTGTACTCGTTTTTTCGCAAAGTATAAAGTCCACTAAGGCAAATCGTGCCTGTGGAAATAGCGCGACCTGAGGAATTCCTTACCCACGCGACGGGATTCCTGAACTAGCCAATTTTCACAGCAACAAGGCCTTTCACAATCTTTCCATTCGTTAAATCTTATGAGTAAAGCTTGTTGTTGTGATGATGTTTGTGGATTGGTGGAAAACGTACCAGACTGCATCTCTGTTTGCTTGATTCGTGACGCGTGTTCGGTGGATTTTTTGACACTTCTTCGGAAAACAACGTGAGTGCGGCTAGTGATGTTGGCTCGCGACTCCTTTCTCAATAATTCATCCGCATCTTTCCCACTCCTTCTTCACAAGTTCCCCACACCGCTTGTGTGTAGATTTCAGATGCGTTCTGCAGGAGTTTTTCAAGGGGATAAAACATTTGCGTTATGAAAAAAGGCACAGAGCGTCAATAAGAGTCACAAAAAACTTACTGGAGGGCGTCCATCAGGCGTGTGATAGTGCGGTTCAGATCCTTGTCCGAGCGACGCAACTCTTCGATCTTGTTAATTGAGTGAAGCACAGTGGTGTGGTGCTTTCCGCCAAACTGGCGACCAATTTCGGGCAACGAAGCGGTAGTCAACTGTTTCACGATGTACATGGCCACCTGGCGGGGGAAGGCGATCGCGCGGGTATTGCTACGCACCTTCAGATCCTGTTCGCGCAGGTTGAAATGCTCGCTCACGCGCTTCTGAATCAAGTCGATCGTGACGCGCTTTTCCTGCGAAGCGATAATGTTGCGCAAGACTTGCTGGGCCGTAGCGAGAGAAATCGCAGTGCCGGTGAGGGAGGCATAGGCCATCAGCCGGGTCAGCGCCCCTTCTAACTCGCGCACGTTGGATTTGATCGCCCGCGCAATGTACTCGGCGACTTCATCGGGTAGAACGAAGCGGTCGTTTTCGGCCTTCTTTTGGAGAATGGCAATCTTGGTCTCGAGATCCGGCGGCTGGATGTCCGCGATCAAGCCCCACTCAAACCGCGAACGCAGGCGCTCTTCGATGGAATTAATGTCCTTCGGGAGGCAATCGGAGGAGATCACGATTTGCTTCTGCTGCTCGTAGAGCGCGTTGAACGTGTGGAAGAACTCTTCCTGGGTACGTTCCTTGCCGGCGATGAACTGGATGTCGTCCACAAGCAGTACGTCCACGGTATGGAAGCGGTCGCGAAAACTGATCATGCGGTCAAAGCGCAGTGAATTGATCACTTCGATGGTGAACTTTTCGGCGCTCACGTAACTCAGACGCATGGCCGGATTACGCTTTTTGATGGTGTGCCCGATGGCGTGCATCAAATGCGTCTTGCCCATGCCCACACCGCCGTAGAGGAAAAGCGGGTTGTAGGCCTTTGAAGGCTGCTCCGCAACGGCGCGCGAAGCAGCGTGCGCAAACTCATTGGACTTGCCGACGACAAACGAGTCGAAGGTATAACGCGTGTTCAGTTGATGATCGCTACTTTCGAAATCCAGCTTGGACTGTTTGGAGGGAACCACGGCTGGCGCGGCCTGCACGGGTTCTTCCTCGGTGCAAACATATTGAACTTTGACATTCGGCGTGCCCATCTGGTGGAACACGGCTTTAACAATCTCGCCGTAGGTGCGCGTCAGGACCTGGCGGAAGACGGTGCTGGGAATCTGCACGTACAGCGTCTCGCCCTCCAAGCGGTTGAGCCGGGTAGGCTGGAACCATGTGGCGTAGGTGTTGATGCTGACGCGGGACTTGCTTAATTCCAAAAACTTGTCCCAGACGTTTTGGGCTTCGCGCTCCCGGCCAATTTGCGTTGCAGTCGTCATGAAAAAAGCGAAATCCTATGCTATTTCCACAGATGTGAATAAGCTGTGGAAAGCTATTTTTTGCCCTAAAGCTTCACGCTTTGGAGTTCGTGCACGCGCTGGAACGATTTATTTGCCCCGTGGATTCCCGCGCGGCTCTTTCAGAGTTGCCAGACCACTTTCAGATGCACCAGACTGCGTTGAATTCTCCCGCACTGTCCCGAGCGGAGCAAGCAAAAAGTGTAGGAAGGCATGCACCGGTGTTCACATCCCATGCACAACTTTTCCACAGGAACGAAAATTTCGCAAGACCTCCATATTTCCTTCATTTTCCCGCAATTTCTTCGCTTGTATTCTGGCCGGTTGCCGCGTTGCACCAGTTTTGTGCAACTCCAGCTGAGGAAATCTCTAACTATTTTTTCAATGCTTGCGGTCCGGTCTCTGAAATTCGAACAGTCCCTGAGGGTCCGCTCCGATCAAGAGCCGCTCTTCGTCCACGAGAATCAAGGTGGCATCGAGCCTAGCCCCGTCGTTCGTATAAATCTGGTATTCGGAGCGGCGGTTTCCTTCCTTGTCGAAGTGCAGCAGAGTGTTGTGCAAGACCATCCACACGTCGCCATTCACACGGTCCACACCAAAGGCCGTCAGAACCGGCTGGAATATTGGCGCTCCGGGTTTCTTTTCCTGTTTTTCGATTTCCTTGCGCGCTGCCTGGGCCTCCGGAAAGGCATCCAGCCCGGTAAATTCGAAATCCAGGCCGGCATAGCCGAAACGGTCGTACTGCCGCACCCGAGGTTCCGGGAGATAGGTGTAGCCGTAGTAGATTCGCCCCTGGGCGTCAGAAACCACGTGGCCGAGGCTGAGATAACGATCCAGGTCGTCGCGTGCGGAAAGGGGTTCCGGGTCCCCAAACTCCCTGGCAATCCTTCCGTTGGCGGCGAATACGGTCACGAGGTGCTGCTCGTGTAGTGTGCTGACAGCAACTTCTCCCTGCGGGAGTGCCGCGAGAGACAGGGGGCCGGCGATCCGGATCAGATGTGCGCTACCAGCTGCGTCCCAGACCTTGACCGCGTTTGCTCCGCGATCAGCGACGTACACGGTACCGTTCGAAGCCACGTCCATGTCTTCGCCGAATTGGATGCCGGCCAACTCAGGCGAGACGGGCCGCACGTTCTCACCGTAGTCTGGAATTTTCGCGAGGAGTTTTTCGTGGGCGTCGAATACCTGCACACTGCCCGGTGACACCAGCACATAATATTTCCCGTCGGCTCCCGCCCTTACGGCGCGCAGCCCCGGCCCGACGCCCTTGAATACCCTGCGCTTGGCCGACAATTGATCGTCAATCTGAGAGGCCCCGGCCCAGAGCGTTCCCGCGAGACACAGCGCAGCCATGGCTCCCTTAAATTTCCAGATACTGGTTTGCATGGTCATTCAGATTACAACTGCTTCGCTTCGGTTGCTTTACGTATTCCCGGTCGACCGCTTGTGAAGCAGGCTGGCGGCTTCTAGTCAATCCGCAGGCGAAGGCGTTCAATTGCGCGCGCGCGCAAGCGGCCGGCGTCATTCTTTGGTCCTGCGTCGTCGGTCTCGATGAGGACTGCGTTCATCTGGATGTCGCCGGTTGCGACTTCAAAGCGTGTCGGCAAACCGTCGAGAAATTTTTTCAGGATAGCGCCGCGGTCCATGCCGATGACACCATCGTGGGGGCCGGTCATTCCCACGTCGGTAATATAAGCCGTGCCGTTGGGCAGGACGCGCTCGTCCGCGGTCGCCACATGCGTGTGGGTGCCCACGACGGCGGTCACGCGGCCATCGAGGTACCAACCGAGAGCGATCTTTTCGCTGGTGGTTTCCGCGTGCATATCCACGAGGACGAAAGCCACATCCGCCGGAATTCTCGCAAGTTCGATGTCCGCTTTCTTGAAGGGGTCGTCCAATGCTGGCAGAAAAATGCGGCCCTGCAGGTTCAGCACGGCAAATTTCGTCCCGTTTTTCGCGGAACCGACAAAAAGGCCACTCCCCGGATTTCCATCGGGAAAATTCGCGGGACGCAGCAGGCGCGGCTCGTGCGGGATGTATTCCAGAATCTCTTTGCGGTCCCAGCTATGGTTGCCGCCAGTCAGGACGGCAATGCCGTTCTGTAGCAATCCTTCTGCCAGGCGCGGCGTGATGCCGAAACCTGAAGCGGAGTTCTCGCCGTTGGCGATCACCAGATCAATCTGGCGCTGCTCGACCAGGTCGGCGAGGCGTTCCTGCACGATCTGCCGACCCGGCGACCCGACAATGTCCCCGATGAACAACACCTTCATTTCGCAAAGATCCTTCGTTGCTCTCGCTCTTGTTTGGAACTGAAAACGGACTACTGCAAACCAAATGGAGCGGACTGCTCAGCCGTGGGAGGCTAGGCCGTGAACCTCTGAAATAGGTGGGCACCACGAGACAACCATTAGGCTTTCCTGCCCCGCTTTCAGGTCTTCCCAAAACCTGCCAGCGGGACAGGCCGTGCTCACAGGCAGTCTATCCGCAGCACCCCAGAGATTCGTTACGGTTCAAACGGCTTTCGCTTCCTCACCTGCTTCGAAGTACCGCTCCACACGGTATTATCCTCCGAGTTCCCCCTAGCGTCCAATGGCGTTGGCTAGCTTCTCGAAAGCCATGAAACAGGAATCGTGTGCAGGACTTTGAGTTGACCCGTCGGGCTGCAAACGGCGGCCTCAGGAAGACGATGTCTGTTATCTTTGAAGACGAGAAAAGTGCGTCTCTTGGGAGATGTGCACTCGGCTGATCGAAAGGATTCGGTCTCCGGGGAAGCTAGCGGGGTAGAATTAGAGTGAGCAGCAGGAGTGGAAACAGAATGCAGAGGCGACATTGGTTGGCTCCCGTTTTCGGACTCTTGGTAACGCTGATAGCCAGCGGATATGCGACCGGCGAAGCGAAGGCATCGCCCCGCGCGGCCGCCGACCAGCTCGGGAAAGTGAATTTTCCGAACAGCTGCTTCACGGAAGTGCAACCGGCGATCGAAAAGGGTGTCGCGCTCCTGCACTCGTTTCAATACTTGCAATCCGAGCAGACCTTCGCGAGTGTTGTAGCGAAGGACCCGAAATGCGCGATAGCGTATTGGGGCAAGGCCATGGCGCTCTATCACCAACTCTGGGATTTTCCGGAAGACAAGAAATTGAAGGAAGGGCGCAAGGACATCGAAAAGGCGCAAAAGCTGAGCCCGTCAGGTCCGGCGGAGAAGGGATTCGTGCATGCCTCAGCCTCGTTTTTCCAGAAGCAGTCGAAGATGAGCCATGGCAAGCGCATCGAGGCATACTCGGCGGCGCTGGAGCAGTTGCATGCGCAATTGCCGGAGGATGTGGAGGTCGCCGCGTTCTATGCGCTATCGCTCGTATCGCTGGCGGAGGAGGAGATCGACGCCACAGCCAATTTGAAAAAAGCGATTTCTGTCCTGACACCGCTGTTGCAGCAATACCCAGACCATCCCGGCGTCGCGCATTACCTGATCCATGCGACCGACCGGCCCGAATTTGCCGCGCAGGGTCTCGCGGCCGCCCGGCGCTACGCCGCGATCGCGCCGGATTCGCCGCATGCCTTGCATATGCCGTCCCACATTTTTGTGCGCCTGGGCTTGTGGGAAGACTCCATCCATTCCAATACTGCCGCGAACGAGTCTGGCGCGCGCGCGGCCGAGATGCATAAAGCGGAGTCTCACTACCAGACGCACGCCATGGACTTCCTGAACTATTCCTACCTGCAGAGTGGCCAGGAGGCCAAGGCGCGCGAAGTCGTCGAGCACACGAATCACGTGGTCGGGGCGAGTGAAGAATCCAAAGCCGACCATCGGGCGTATTTTGCGGCACGCACGGCGCTGGAGTTGCACCGGTGGAAGGAAGCAGCAGCTTTGACGAATCCCGCGGCCCGCAAAGAATGGCAAGACACGACCCAATGGGCCCGCGCCATTGGGTCGGCCCGCAGCGGCGACATTGCGACCGCGCAAGCGGCGGTAACGAAGCTGACGGAACTGGTTGCCGAACGCGAAGAGCGCGGGCGGAAGAATGGCTACAAGAAGCCCAAGGAAAAAGCGACGGATTTGAGCGAAGCGGAAGCGTGGCTGGCCTTTGCGCAGGGAAAAACGGAAGACCCCGTGTCAGAGTTACGCGCTGCAGCGGAGCACCAGGAAAAGAACGGCGGTGAGTCCGTAGGCATCCCCGCGCGGGAAATGCTTGCGGACATGCTCATGGAACTGAAGCGATCGACGGAAGCGCTCGCTGAGTATAAGACGGTTCTACAGCATGCGCCGAATCGCTTCGATTCTTTGCTTGGGGCCGCGCGCGCAGCGCAAGCCACCGGCGATAATAGCGGGTCGCTGGCCTTCTATGCCAAACTTTCGGAGGTTTGCCCACCGGGGGCGGACCGACCGGAGCTGGCGGAAGCCAAGACGGCGGTCGCGAAGAACTGAGCTACTTTTGCTCGTGGTCCAGGATCATGCGGTCGAAGGCGATAGGAAGTCCCTCACGGGGTGAATAAGGCCCAGGAACGTAAGCGCGCGAGCTAATGCCCTTCTGAGAGAGTTCGGAAATCCCCCAGTCTTCCTTGTTGGTGGTGTCCCAGAAATTTACGGCATCGTCGGCCTGGAAATCCAGCTTGGCCATTTCGGCCGGATGAAAATACCATTCGCTGACAACTACAGTTTTGTCCACCGCTCTTGGCCAGAGCCGGTGCACCATCACATAATCCGGATGCAGGCTGAGGAAGAGATTCGGGTAAACGGCGTAGTACAAAACCTGTTTTCGCTGTTCTTCCTTTAGGCCGGGAAGGTAGTCGCGGCGGCGTTCGCCGTCCACACTCATTGTTTGGGCTCGGCCACGAAGTTTCATTGCGCCGCCAATGTACGATGGCTGGGGCGTATCGTTGTTTCCGCTCATGTAATCGGAGATACGGCTGAGCGCCGGATGAAGAATGGGGCAGTGAAGGCACTCGTTGTAGTTCAGGACGATGAGCTTCCAATTGGCCTGCACTTCGTAGACATGCTGTTTATAGAGCCGCAGGTCTTGCATTCCCCAAGGTGCGAATTTGGAGGGCAGGTCCGCGAGTTGCGTCGCGAGAGATTTCGGTTCGGCAGACAGATTGAGAAATACGTGGCCATCCCATACGTCCGCGTGCACACCGTGCAGTGGATACTCTTCGTGCCGGAAGTCGCAGCCATCCATGTGCGGCGCGCCGAGGAGTTTGCCGTCTAGAGCGTAGGTCCAACCGTGATAGGGGCACTGGATGCGCCCCGCGAATTTTCCCTGGGCTTGCGTGCACATGCGCGTGCCGCGGTGGCGGCAAACGTTGTAGAACGCGCGCACGCAACCGCTTGCGTCGCGAGTCACGATGATGCTTTCGCTGGCTACCTGGCACAGGAAATAACCGCCAGGCTCGGCGAGTTGCTCATCGCGCCCGGCGCAAATCCACATTTGGAAGAAAAAAGTCTCCATCTCGCGCCGGAATTGCTCTGGATCAATGTAATAGCGCGCTGGCAGCGTTGTGGGTTGCGTGCTCATCCTTGTGGCTCCGATGAGTACAATCTAGCGTGGATTTCCCGGGGGATACAATTGTTTCGGTGATTCTTGCACAGGGTTTGCGTTGGGACGCTACCGGGGTGCAAACGACGAGCCCTTCGGGATGACAGTATTGGAAGGTGCGGTTCGGCTAAGCCGCTTGCATTACACCTGGAGAACGTCGCCTTCGCGGGCGACCATTTCGTAGAGGACCGGGTTGACAAAGAAACCGATCAGCAAGCGGGAAAGGAGTCCGGCAACAATCACTATAGCAAACGGCTTCTGCGTGTCGCTGCCTACGCCGGTAGACATGGCGGCGGGGAGAAGCCCCAAGCAGGCCACCAGAGCGGTCATCATGATGGGTCGCAGGCGAAGCAGCGAGGCTTCCAGCGTGGCTTCGCGGATGCTTTTGCCCTCCAGGCGCAGCTTGTTGATGTAACTCACAAGGATGACCGCTGTTTCGACGGACACGCCGAGCAAGGCGAGAAGACCTAAGGCGCTGGAGACACTGAGCGGCGTATGGGTGAGCTTCAGGGCGATCAAAGCGCCAACCGGTTCCGTGATGACGACACCGAGAGCAATGGTGATCGGGAATTTGAAGTTGCCGTAGAGAGCGAACAGGATCAGGAAGATCAGGAGAACAGCGAGCGGGCCGATGACGTAAAGCTGTGCCTTGGCGTCCAGCAGTTCACTGTATTCGCCGCCCCAATCGAGGCGGTAACCCTCCGGCAGATGGACGCTCTTAGCGATGTTTTTCTGACCGGTGTTGACAATGCCTTCGAGATCGCGCCCTTGAATCGAAAACTGGATGCCGATGTAGCGCGAGTTGTTCTCACGGTAGATGAAAGAGGCGCCGGTGGATTCCTTGATGGTGGCGAGCTCGGAAAGAGGAATCTGCTGGCCAGCCGGGCCAGGAACGAGGAGATTTCCGATTTCGCGGGCGTCGGACCGAAACTTGGGATCCATGCGCACGACGAGATCGAACAGCTTTTCTCCTTGAATCACCTGGGTGGCGGCCTGTCCGCCGATCGCGGCTTGCACGACGGCCTCCACATCGGCGACGTTGATGCCGTAGCGGGCAATTCTTGCACGATCGGCCTCGATGAGCAGACTGGGTTGGCCCAGTTCGCGAACGACCGTGAGTTCGGTGTAGCCAGGCGTTTTTTCCAGCACACGTTTGATCTCGATGGCCTTTTTCTCGAGAACGTCGAGGTCGGAGCCGAAAATTTTCACGGCGAGCGCCGATTTGAGGCCTGTTAGGGCTTCATCCACAGCATCCTCGGCGGGCTGCGTGAAATTGAAAATCACGCCCGGATAGGATTCGAGTTTCTTCTGGAGATCCACGATGAGCTCTTCTTTTGTGTGGACGGAGGTTTGCGACCAGGATTTGTCGTTGTATGGCTTGAGTCCAACATAAAATTCACAGTTAAAAAAGCCGGTGGGATCCGTACCATCGTCCGGCCGCCCGAGTTCCGAGCCCGTCACTGTAACCATCGGATACTGAATAAGCAGATCGCGGATCTGGGGCGCAAACTTTTCTGCCTCTTCCAGTGAAATGGTGTAAGGCAGGGTGGCGCGAACCCACACGGCACCTTCATCCAGATGCGGCAGGAACTCTCCGCCGATCAGCGGCACAAGGAGGAGTGTGGCCCCGAAAATCAGCAGCGAAACGATGATGGTCATCCCCGGGTGATTGAGACACCATTCCAAACGGCCCGCGTACTGATCGCGGACCCAATTGAAGATGCGATTCTGCTTCTCCTTAACACCACTCTTGAACCAGTAGGAAGCGAGCACAGGAACGACCGTGAGGGTAAGGATCAGTGCGCCGAGAAGCGCAAACCCCATGGTGTCCGCCATGGGATGGAATAGTTTTCCGGCCGGACCGGTCAAGGCATAGATGGGCAGGTAACCCGCGATAATGACGGCCACGGAATAGAAAATCGGGCGATCCACGTCGCGTGCAGCCGACAGGATCACGTCGGTCAATTTGTATTCGGTGCCGTGACGCAAGCCAAGTTCGCGGTAGATGTTCTCCACCATAACAATGGTGCCGTCAATGATGATGCCGAAATCGATGGCGCCAATGGAAAGGAGATTGGCCGCTTCCCCCGTCCAGCGCAGAAAAATGAACGCAAAGAGGAGAGCAAGAGGAATGGTAATTGCCGTGATGACCGCGGCGCGGATGCTCACGAGGAAAAATATGAGGACGATAAAGACAAGGGCCATCCCGCGAAGGAGATTGCCTTCCACGGTGTCTGTAGTGACCCGCACGAGGTCGCTGCGGTCGTAGAAGGGGCGAACCTTCACGTCCTTCGGCAGGAGGGACTTGTTGATCTCCTCGGTTTTCTTCTGAACCCCCTCGAGGACGTTTTGTGTTTGCTCGCCACGCCGCATGAGGATGACGCCTTCGACAGCGTCGCCATCCTTTTTCTGCTTGGTCTGGAAACCAAAGATTCCGAGGCGCGGGGCGTGGCCAATTTCCACGCGGCCGATATCCTTGACGCGGAGAGGAACGCCATTAGAGCTTCCCACGACCACTTCCCCGATATCTTCCGTGGTCTTTACCAGGCCCAATCCGCGGACGTAGTAGAACTGCCCACCTTGTGTGTAAAAGCCGCCACCCGTATTGGCATTGTTCGCATTGAGGGCGGCAACCACCTGTACGACCGGGAGGTGATAGTTGTAGAGTTTCACGGGATCCAGCAGGACGTGATACTCCATCGTGGGCCCACCGAAACCCGAGTCGTCAGCGACGCCCGCAACACTCCTGTACGCGCGACCGATGACCCAGTTCTCGTAGGTATGCAATTCCATCGGAGAGCGGTCCGGGCTCTCAAGCACATAGCGGTAGACCAGGCCACTTGGGCTGAAGAGCGGCGCCATGCTCGGGGTTACACCCTGCGGGAGGGTGGCGTCGCTGAGGCGCTCGAAAATCACCTGACGCGCAAAGTAAGGATCCACTCCTTCATCGAACGTCAATCGAATGTCGGAGAGTCCGTAAAGGGAGATCGAGCGCATCACCTTCAAGCGGGGCGAGCCGTTCATCGCCAGTTCGAGCGGAAGTGTTGTTAGGCGCTCAACTTCCTCGGCCGCATGACCGGGCCATTGGGTGATCAATTCCACCATCGGAGGCGAAAGATCCGGATAGGCGTCCACGGGCATTTGCCGGAACGACCAGGCACCGGCCACGACAATCAGAACCGTGAGCATCAGCACGAGAAAGCGCTGTTGGAGGGCGAATTGGACGATGCGATGGATCATGGAGATGTCTCGGGAGCGCTCCCCTTAGTGCTGAATGGAATTCTTGAACTGAAGGAACAGGCTGCCGTCGCCGACGACGTGTTCACCCTCTTTCAGGCCCCTGGTGATCTGGGTGCGACCTTTGTCGGTCTGGCCCAGAGTAACAACGCGGCGGGCAAACTGGTTTCCATCGATTTGGACGTAGACAAAGGGCTGGTTTTCCGTGTCGCGCAGAATGGCCGCGTCCGGAACGGTGATAGCGTCGGGAATGGACCCAGCCTTGACGAGCGCCGTAACGTACATGTCCTTCTTCAATCTTTTTCCGGGATTCTGGGTAACGATGCGCGCTTGCATGGTTCGTGTATTGGGGTCGAGCGCGGGCGCAGTATATGAAATTTTTCCGTGAAAAAGTTCGGGGTAGGAATCGGTGTTAATTTCGACGAGGTCCCCCAGGTGCACGAAAGGAAGATCGTTCTGGTACACATTCACGAGAACCCAAACGGTATTCGTGTTGGAAATGGTGAAACACTGTGTCGCATTTCCCTGCAGCAGTTGGCCGGGACCTACAAGCCGCTCGACGATTTCACCGGTGACCGGAGCGAGAACCGGAATTTCCGCGGTGGACTGCATGGAATTCTTGGCTACGGCTTCAGGATCCTTCAGCCCCAGAGCCCGAAGGACGTCCGCGGAGGATTCCATATCCGCATGAGCCTGGGTGCGATTGGATTCCGCCAACTGGAGATCGGCTTCGGAAATGGCGCCGTGAGCGAAAAGGTCCTGCCCGCGTGTGTAGAGCTTGTCCGCGAGAGCAAACGAATCGCGGGCCTTGAGATACGCGGACCGCGCCGAGGAGTAGTCAGGGCTGGTGACGCTGAGGAGAGGTTGGCCGGCGTGCACGAATTGGCCGGGCGCAACCAGGATTTCGTGGACCGGTCCGCCAATCGCGGCGAAGACGGGGGTGGTGGCAAAGGCGTCATAGGCCACAGAACCCGCCAGGCGCAGCGTGCGCGGAAGAGGGCCTTCTTCCGCCGCCACGATTTGGACATGAGCCAACTGGTCTTTCGAGACGGTAAAGAGTTCAGCCGTGTCTGACTTTGACTCCGCGGAGGTGAACGAAGTCATTTTGGATTCCGATTCCGCAGGACCGGAGCCGCAGCTCGAGAGAGTGACGAGGAGTGGAGCGGCGATGGCAACAGCAGACAAGAAGGAAATGCGTTTTTGAAGCGAATGTTTCATGGCAGATTCCTCGTACCCACGGCTTGGCGCAACTGTTCGAGAGCAAGCATGTAGTTTGCAAGGGCCTGGCGGTAGGCAAGCTGGTTAGAGCGATAGGTTCGTTCGGAGTCGAGATAATCAAGAAGGCTGGCGGCGCCTTTGCGGTAGGCATATTCGCTGATGTCCCGCGACTGTTTGGCCTGATCGACGTAGCCGCCCTCATAGAGACGAACGATCTGATCGTTGGTGTGGAGATTTTCGTAGGCCTGCACGACGTCGGTGGAAACCTGTTGCGTCGTTTCACTGGCCTGTTCCTGCGCCTGGGTAATGGCGTAACGCGCACGCGCGATTTCGCCCTGATTCCGATTGAAGATAGGAAGGGGCATGTTGAAGAAAAATGAGCCGGTATTTGTGCCGGCCGTGTGGGTGTAGTTGAAAGTGCTGGTGAAGTCTTGCTTGGCGTTGGCCTGCTGCAACGCCAACTGGCTTTCCGCAGCGACGACCGCTTGCTGCGCGGCGCGGAGATCGGGCCGGTTGGTGGCGGCCAGGGATTTTAGGCCACTCATATCAGCGTGCACGGGCTGGTAAGCGAGTGAACCCAGGACATCGTAATCGTCGGGCACGGATTCAAAACCTAGCAATTGGCGCAGAACCGCCAAGCTTTGCAACTTGGCCAATTTGGTGGCGGCAACGTCGCTTTGGAATTGCAGGAGCTGCAGCTTGATCTTGAGGAAATCACCTTCACTGAGGTCTCCGACGCGAAAGCGCTCGTTGCTGATGTCCACGGTTTTCTGAAAGCTGTCCAGATTCTGCTGCGCGAAGTCCAGGGTCGATTCGGCGAGCAGGACATCCACGAATTGCTGGCCGACATTGAAGACCAATTGGCGCTCGGTGTCGGATACCAGCAAGCGCACCACGGAGGTCTGGTCCTGGGCGGCTTGCAGGCGGTGCTGGCGCTTCTTGCCACGCTCGAACAGATAGCCCACGCCCGCATCAAACTGCGCTTGTTGATTGATGTAGTCCGAGGTGAAATCACTGGGCTTAAAGATCGGAAGGAACTGGGCGTCCAGACCCAGCGTGGGATTGGGGCGAAGGTTGGCCGTGATTTCCTGGGCAAAGCTCTGCTGGATGGTCGAGCGCATGGCCTGCAAAGCGTGGTTGTGCTGGAGCGCCAAGCGAAGGGCGTCGTCCAGAGAGATGCGAGCCGCGGCAGGTGACGGCGGCGTTGCCGACGTATGCGCAGGACTCTGCTGGCCCGCTGCGAAGTACGGCAGGACAAAAAGTACCGCTACGCGAATAAATCCTCTCCTCACTTGAAAACTCCTCGTGCGTAAAAAACGATCTTGCTCCTCACCATGGGTCAGAGGCGGGGTTGGCCTCAAATCTGGTTTATTGCCCGCGTTGGCCCGATCGCAAAAGCGACCATCGAACCTGCCGGTTGAATTTTCGAGAGACTTACATCGAGAATGAACCCACGCGTTGGGTCCACTTCGCAAGATGTAGGGAAGCGAAACGGAATTGTCAGGCCGAGGGAGGCGCGCGGGAAGCGTGATTCAACCCGAATGTATCGGAGGGTGCTGCTTCATCGGGAAGAGAAAGATTCCAGCTGACACGTTCCGGGGCCGCGAGATCATCCAGGCGCTCCGCTGCGAGAGCAGGCATATGCAAAGCCTGGCAAATGTGGCAGGTGGTTTCCGGCCCGTCCTGATGCAGGTGCAAAATGGTCAGGCCGCTGGCGAGAAACAGCATAGCTGCAATTGCGAGCAGAGCCGTCGTCCCGCGCCGAATCTCGCCCTGATACTGGAGTTGGATCATTACTTCTAGCTTACACAAGTTCCCGGTAGTTCGACGGAATTTGACGGCCTTTGGTTGCACCAGCGCACCCCTTGATCTGTTTTTCGCTTTTATTTCGCCATGGGCGCAGAAGAGAGCCTACTCGCGTGAAGGATCATTTTTTTGGGTGGCAACAGCAGGGGGAGCTTTTCGGCTTCCTAACGCATTACCGTAGTGGAAGACTCAGGCAGGTACCCATGCAAGATGCGCTGCCGGCGTTCGTTCTAAATTCGGAGGCTCCTTCGCGAACCGTTATGAACGAGACGCCGTCCACTCCAGAGCAAGACGCCACGGCAGGCCCAGCGAGCGACGAGCAGCTCATGCTGTTCTTCTCGCAAGGTTCTGCGGATGCGTTCACGGAACTTTTTTCCCGGCACAAACAGCCGCTTTTCGGCTTCTTTCGCCGCCGCGTCCTCGATCCTGCTCACGCCGAGGAACTCACCCAGGAAACGTTTCTCGCGATTCTTTGCGCTTCCTCTCGCTACCAACCTCGCGCACTCTTCCGCACCTATCTCTACGCCATCGGCTTCAAGATTCTTCATGCTCACCGTCGCAAAGCCGCGTTTCGCGCCACTTTTCTGGGGAACGCTCCCGCGTTTCATGAACCTGCGGCTCGTGGCTCGGCGGACATCTCGCGAAGCTTGATTCCACCGACCGCGAAGTGTTGTTGCGCGAATTCGAGCAATTGAGTTCCGCCGAGATCGCGGATCTTCTCCAATTGACGGTCAACCTGCAGCTCACGGAAGAGTACAAGGCATCTCTGACTTCACCCGCTGCCTCCGTTTCCACACGCATTCACAACGCTTTCGTGGCCGGCTACCGCAACGCCTCAGAAACCATGCTGGGCTTCGTTCTGTTCTTTGCAGAAAGCGTCCCCACGCTGCTCATCTGGCTTAATCTTTATGGTTCCTGAATGGGTGCTCTGGCGGCGGTATCGGCGATCGCTAGCTGCCGCGTAGCCAGGCGATGATTCCAGAATTCATGATTCTCTCCATAAAACCATGAGACCCTCAGGGGCTAACGCCCACGTCATCCAAGACTTTTCGGCATGGCTGAAGCCATGAATTTGTGTAGCTGGCATCCAGGCAATATAGCGATTCATTGTCCGGTTGGCTACAATGTTCCGGCACTCTACAGGAGACCCGGCTCATGTACTACCGCCGCTTTGGCCGCAACGGATGGAATGTCAGTGAAATTGGATATGGGATGTGGGGGCTGGCAGGGTGGACGGGCTCCGACGACGCGGAAACACTTGGCGCGCTGCATCGCGCCATCGAGCTGGGTTGCAATTTTTTTGACACGGCCTGGGCTTACGGGGATGGCAAGAGCGAGCAAATCCTTGCGAAAATCCTGGCTCGTTACAAGAACAGCCCTTCGGCAGGCGGCCCGGACAAACATCTCTACGTTGCCACCAAGATTCCCCCGAAGAATCGCCAATGGCCGAGCCGGCGCGATTTCGCTCTTGACGATTGCTATCCGCCGCATTACGTCGAGGAATACATCGAAAAGAGTCTGGAAAATCTGGGCGTGGATACCATTGATCTTATGCAATTCCACACTTGGGAAGACCGCTGGCTCAATGACGAGCGGCTCCCTCGTTCCATTGAGAAGATGAAAAAGAGCGGCAAGGTGCGCGCGTTTGGGCCGAGCATTAATCGCTGGGAGCCGTATAACGGCATTCGCGCGGTTCTCGAAGGCCACGCTGATGCGGTACAAGTCATCTACAACATTTTTGACCAGAACCCGGAGGATGCACTCTTCCCTGTATGTCGCATGAAAAATGCTGCGGTTATCGCGCGCGTTCCGTTTGACGAAGGCACGCTTACCGCTACGCTGACGCTGGATTCCAATTGGCCCGCGGGCGATTGGCGAAACACGTATTTCGTGCCGGAAAATCTGAAGGCCAGCGTGGCTCACGCCGAAGCGCTCCGGCCGCTCATCCCCGCGAGCTCCACGATGGCGGAAATGGCGCTGCGCTTCATTCTTGCGAATCCCGACGTCAGCACCATAATCCCGGGTATGCGCAAGATCAAGAATGTGGAAGCGAATTGCGGCACAAGTGCTGCGGGGCCAGTACCTCCCGAGCTGCACAAGAAACTCCGCGCCCACCGCTGGGACCGCAACCCCACTTCCTGGTCGCAATGAATGAGATGTGCCCATGAGCCAAGGCGTCAAAGTCGAAATTTACGGGCAGACGTATACCATTCGCGGGGAGCTGGACGAAGTTTATGTCCAGGAGCTCGCCGCCTATGTTGACACGAAAATGAGGGCCATTTCTGGAATGACCTCCATGATCGACACGCAAAGGATTGCCGTGCTCGCTGCGCTGGCGATTGCCGATGAACTGCACAGCAGCAAGAAAGAAAAGGGAGAGCGCGAAGAATTATTGAAGGAGCAAGCCGAGCGTTGCCTAACGCTTGTCGAGCGTGCTTTGAGACAAACGGAATGACACGAGTGTGCCCTTAGCGTCGAAATTTTTAGGGCGTGTCGAAGGTTGAGGTCCTTCAGAACGCCCTGACAACGCTTTCAATATACAGACAACTGCAATTAGGCTGTATTTTGGGAGAAGCCCCAACTAACTCGCGCGAAGCGATGCACCGAGGTTTTTCTCCAGCGCGGCCACGATACGTCCCGAAAAATCGCGGATCTGCGCTTCGGTCAACGTGGCTTCGCGGCTCTGGAATGTCACACGCACCAGCAAGGAATATTTCCCTGCTGGCACGTTTTTACCGCGAAACAGATCGGCGGCTTCGATGGCGGCCACTTCCGGGATTTGCAACGACGCGATCGTTTTCGTGACTTCAGCGAACCTTGTTCCGTCCGAGAGAAAAAGAGAAAAGTCTCGTTCGACGACCGGAAAACGCGGCAAAGGTTCATAGCGCCGGTTGTTCTTCACACCGTAAAACATGCAATACAGCGGCCCCAAGTCGAGCTCCGCAAGAAACACGTCCTGGCGGAATTTCAATTTGTCGGCCACGCGCTTGGCCAACTGTCCCGCAACACCGAGAAGCGGATTTCCGTCTTTGGCAAGGCGAACGGTGCCGCGTCGCGCTGCATTAAGCCATTCCGGTCCACCGTCTTCCCAGAGCAAACCGCCAGCCAGCGCGCCGATGGCGTCGAGGTCGCCTTTCAGATCGCCGAAGTTATATTCGCGCGGCGGATCGTAAAGTCCCTGCGCGCGGGCTGCCCCGGTCGCGCCGACCGTTAATGCGCGCGATTCCACCGGTTTTCCATCCGTCATCCGGTAGCGGCTACCAATCTCAAACAACTGCACATTTCTCTGGCCGCGATTCAAGTTCCACTCGATGGCTGCCGCTGTGGTCACTAAGCCAGTCGTTCGCAGCACACTGGCTTCTTCGGAGAGCGGGTTTGCGAGCTTGGCCACGACCGTGTCTGGCGAATGGAAAAGATCATTGCGCTCTTCGGAAACATGCGGGATGGTCAGAATTTCGTGATAGCCCAGACTAATTAGGCGCTCGCGCAGGCGTGTCTCAGCTTCGTGATGAGGGAGCCGGGTCGCTCCGTCGCGTGCTGCCGGCAGCCGCGGTGGAAACTTGTTGAGGCCATGCACACGGGCGATTTCTTCGATCAGATCGATTTCCCGTTCCACGTCCGCGCGCCACGACGGTTGCGTGCATTCCCAGGCCGCCAGCAGGGAGTTCGCCGTGCCGCGATTGTGATCGACGCGCACAGGCGCAAAGCCGAGAGCGCCAAGAATCGCTTCGACATCCTTGTCCGGCACATCCGCGCCCATCACGCGAAGCAATTCCGCCCTGGTGACCGTGATTTTTTTCGGCGCGCGTTTTCCCGGATATACGTCCACCACGCCCGCGAGAAGCTCGCCTCCCGCCAACTGCAGAATCAATTCCGCGCAACGGCGTGAAGCTACTTCCGCCATTTCGGGATCGGCGCCGCGGCCAAAGCGTGTACTCGCTTCCGTGTGCAGCTTCAGGAAGCGCACGGCGCGGCGAATGGCGATGGGATCAAAGCAGGCACACTCGATGAGAACATTTTTCGTGGAAAACGAAATCTCCGTTTCGCCACCGCCCATGATGCCGCCGATGCCTACGGCGCGGGTCCCATCGCCGTCGCATACGACCGAAATCCCTTGATCCAGCGTGCGTTCGATTCCGTCCAGTGTTTTTATTTTTTCGCCCGGTTTTGCGCGCCGCACGACGATGCTGTGATTGCGCACCAGATCGTAGTCGAAGACGTGCAGCGGATGCCCAAGCTCCAGCATCACGTAGTTCGAAACATCCACGACATCGTTGATGCTCGCCACGCCAGCGGCTTCGAGCCGGTCTTTCAGCCATGCCGGGGAAGGCTGAATCTTCACGCCGCGAATTACGCGAGCGGTGAAGCGCGCGCAAAGTTCGGGCGCTTCGATCTTCACGCTGACCGCTTCGCTCACTTTCGCCGCGCTGCTCTCTGCTAGTTTCAGCGAAAGGGTCTTCAGCGGCAACCTGTAAATCGCGGAAACTTCGCGCGCGATACCCAATATGCCAAGGCAGTCCGGGCGGTTTGAGGTAATTTCCGCGTCGATGACCGCGCCGTGCGTGTCGTGTTCTATGCCGGCAATGTTCGTTCCGGAAAGGGCCAGGCGCGAAGCAATCTCTTCCGCGGGTGCAGCCACGTTCACAAATTCTTTCAGCCAGTTGTAGGCAACTTTCATTCGCTATTTCCCGTCCAGGCGCCCGAAATAGATTCGTGCAAAATAGTCCATACGCACGCGGCCGTGGTTTTCGCGCGCAGCAAAGATGTTCCGCAGCTCCTCCATCATCGGAGCGAAATTCGCATGCCCCTCCGTGGGAACGAAAGAGCTGCTGCGAAGCCGGCCAGACACTCCCTCCCAGTCGAGGTCCTGGTGATTGGCCAAGTCCCGCGACCTAAAAGATCCATCTTGGAGAAAAGCCCGGATTTTTTCGGCCTCGGGATACGCTTCCTTGACGTTCTTGTAATCGATGCCGAACCGTTCGAGCAATTCTTCATACCGGCGCGTGAATGGCGCTTCTTCCATGCGGCGGTCCTGCCACACGATGACGACCCAGCCCCCGGGTCTGAGAATCCGCTGGAATTCCGCGCGGCTGGCGGCGGGCTCGAACCAGTGGAACGATTGGCCCACGGTCACGAAGTCGACGCTTCCGCCGGCTAGAGTTGTGGACTCAGCGGACCCTTCGATGCTCGTGAAGTTTTTATACGTCCGAAGAAATTCTTCTCCGGCACCACGCATTTCAGCATTCGGCTCGACGCCGAACACGCGATTGCCATTTTCGAGAAAAAGCTTGGAGAGGAGTCCTGTGCCGGAACCAATGTCGGCAATGACTTGTTCGGGACACAGGCTGCACTCCGAGCGCAACAGATCTAGTAACGCAGGAGGATAGCTCGGGCGGTAGCGGACATAGTCCGTCACTCGATTCGAGAAGCGTTGTTTGGCGTCCGCGAAGCTCATGGTGAATGATCAATTCCTCAGGGGCTAAAGCCCCAACTCCCTCATCGCTGAATGTCGAAGCTAAAGCTCCGACCCCCTAAGGGAATTGCTTCAAGAAGCGCACATCGTTCTGAAAAAAAACCTGAATATCGTCGATGCCGTACTTCAGCATGGCCAGGCGGTCGATGCCGATGCCGAAGGCGAAACCGCTCACCTTCTTCGGGTCGTAGTTCACGAAGCCGTATACAGCGGGATCCACCATGCCGGCGCCGAATAGTTCGATCCAGCCGGAGCCTTTGCACTTTCCGCAGGTCCCGCCCGTTTTCGCGGTGCCGCTGCCGCCGCAGAAAACGCAAGATGCGTCGAATTCCACGGATGGTTCGGTGAACGGGAAATAGCTCGGACGAAAGCGCGTCTCCACACCTTGGCCGAAGAATTGCTTCACGAAATAGTCGATCGTGCCGGTGAAATCACAGAAGGTGATGTCGGAGTCCACGGCGAGCCCTTCGATCTGGTGAAACATGAAAGAGTGCGTCGCATCCGGATTATCGCGGCGATAGACCTTGCCGGGAACAATCACGCGAACTGGAGGCCGCCGCTTCTCCATCGTGCGGATCTGTACCGGCGAGGTGTGCGTGCGCAAAAGCAGCGGGCCCGGCGCGCCCTTCGGCAGATCTAGGTAAAAAGTGTCCATATCGTCGCGCACCGGATGATACTCCGGAATGTTCAGCGCCTCGAAGTTGTAGTAGGGCGTTTCGATTTCCGGGCCTTCGACGACGGAAAAGCCGATGGAAAAGAAAATGTCTTCGATCTCCTGGAAAACCTGACGGATCAGGTGATGCGTGCCGATCGGGCGAATCACACCCGGAAGGGAGAGATCAACGCACTCTTTCGCGCTGGCGGAAGTTTCGGCCCCAGCCTCGACGGCCACGCGGCGCGCTTCGATTTCAGCGTCCACATGGGTTTTGAATTCGTTCAGGGCTGCGCCCACCGCGCGCTTTAACTCTGGGATAGCTGGCTTCAGCCAATTGTCGGTGACCTGTGTGAGCACGCCGGTCTTGCGTCCGAGCCACGCGTCACGAAGCGTTTTCCAGGAATTTTCATCATGGACGACAGTTATTTCCGCGTCGAAACGAGAGCGCAATGTAGCAAAGAGAGAGGGAATCTGTTCGGCGGAGGTGACGCCGAGAGCCGCGAGCTTTTCGGTCGGATTGTTCTCGGATGGCATGATCGCAGAGTAGATTACACCGTAAAGGCACGATGTATCGTGCCCCGACGGAAGAAAAACCCCGGCGCCGCGAGAGTCTGGAGCCGCGACGCCTCACGAAACAAGAGAGATTCATCGCGTATAACCACGCGATGGCAAAGAGTACCTCACTCCGCGGACACCGCTCGGAATGACGGAATAAGTCTTAAGCTTTTTTCGCGGCGGGCTTGAGGGCGAACGCCTTAGCCCTTTCGACGAGCTGCGTGAATCCGGCGGAGTCCTTTACCGCGATATCCGCGAGAACCTTGCGGTCCAGCGAAACGCCCGCAGCCTTCAACCCGTGAATGAGCTGCCCGTAAGTAATCCCATTCTGGCGGGCGGCGGCGCCGACGCGCTGAATCCACAACCGGCGATATTGCCGCTTCTTCACGCGGCGGTCGCGCTTCGCATAGCGATCCGCGCGATTGGCCGCTTCCTGTGCGGACTGGTAGAGCTTGCTCTTGGTGAGGAAGAAGCCCTTGGTCCTTTTGAGATACTTCTTACGCCGGGCCCGGCGTTTGCTGCCGCGTTTTACGCGTGGCATGGGTTTTCTCCTTCTCTTTCTGGGGAAACAAAACGGGTTGCGGCGAAACGCAGAAACGCGTTTCGCGCAACGGGTTTGTTTCCGGTGTGTTTCGTTCGCCGGGCCGAAGCCTGGCGCGATTTGTTCCGCAGAGCGGAACGTGATAGCCGGCAGGCACCCGTGAAGCGCTGCCTGGCACATCGTTGCGAAGCCTAAACTCCGCAAACTCGGTGCAGGTCAATCGCACCCCTACGAAAAACTAGAAGACTCAGGCCCCGTAGGGCAGCATCTGCCGCACGGCGGCGACATCTGCTTTGTTCACTTGGGTAAGCTTCTTCAGCTTGCGCATGCGTTTGGCGGCCTTGGTGCCCAGCAGGTGGCGCTTGCCGGAGTGCATGCGAAGAATCTTGCCGTTCGCGGTGACTTTGAAGCGCTTGCGTGCGCCGCGGTGCGTCTTTAGCTTGAGTTTCGGTTTCGACCTGTTGCGTGGCATTGCTTTGAATCCTCTCCGTGCGGGCCGGTCAGAGCCGGCTCCTGAAATTTCTGCCTAGGGTTTTAATCCCCGGCGTAAGCCGGCGAAGTTCCATTTACTGCTGCGCGTTAGTTTGCGCCGGGGCCGCACTGCGCGGCGGCGCGCCCGCGCCCTTTTTCGGCGCAAGCAGGGCCACCAGAACGTTGCCTTCCATGCGCGCCGGTGTTTCGATCTGGCAGTGCTCGCCGATCTCCGCCAGCAGACGCGTCATTTTGGCGCGTCCCACTTCCTGGTGCGCCATTTCGCGGCCGCGATGGAAAATCATGGCGCGAACCTTGTGACCCTCGCCCAGAAACCGGATGATCTGGTTCTTGCGCACCTGAAAATCGTGCTCTGCGGTTGCCGGGCGAAACTTCACTTCCTTCAACTGTGAACCACGGCTGCTCTTGCGCTGTTCGTGGGCCTTTTTGTTCTGCTGGTACTGAAATTTTCCGTAGTCGGTAATCTTGCAAACCGGCGGATCAGCGGTTGGCGAGATTTCCACCAGGTCCAACCCGCGTTCCCGTGCAAGCCGCAGCGCTTCAAAAGGCTGCATGACGCCCAACTGCCCGCCTTCTTCATCAATCACCCGGATTTCGCGCGCTCGAATCCGCTCGTTTATGCGGATACGATCGGCTTGCCGGAAATTCCGCTCAGCGATAAATCCCCCTAGAGAAGAAAAAGGCACCCGGTTAAGCCGGGTTACACCCCGTTTGGACGCCTACGCCCCAGCAGCTTGCGCCGCATGGGGCAGGTCTTAAAGTATAGCATGCACAGGGGATGGGGCAACAAGAGTCAAAGCGGCGGGCCGTCGGGCATCTCACGGTGAGGCTTTACTTCTTGGCTCCGCACAAATCGAAACCCTGCGTGTTCAGCTGTTCAAGATCGGGGCGCGTATCCGCGAAACAGTTCGTTGCATCCGCATTCACCTCGCCAGCGGCTGGCCTTTTCAGGATCTATTTCAAGCCGCCTCGTTCTGCAACTCCTCTTAGTTGGTCTCGCTTCTTCGACAACCCTCCGCTGTTGCTTACTTTTTTGCAAGCGAGATGGGTTATTCGACTGCGAAGAACACGCGACATGTCTTTGCATCCCGCGCGATCAGCAAAGCTCAGCCGCGCCAGCTAACTTGTCACCCACTCTTGCGAAGGAACGGTGTTGGTGAGTAGCTCGAACTCTCCATTGCGTCCAGCGATTCGTGCGTGCACTTGCGAGGTTTTTCCCGCGATGGTTTGCAGCTTCATGCCGGCTTGCTTCGGCGGAATCGAGGGGAGGACGCCCGTGGCGCCAAACTGTTTTAGTTCGCAGCCGCCGGGAGCGTCGGCGGAAGGATGCGGCGAATCGGCCGCCCAGTCGATGAAGAACGGCAAGTTGCCATGGAGGTCGTCGGCGAGGTTCAGCGTTTGCCAGCGAAAGGTTTGCCCATTCCGACGATTGCGCGAGCCAGGGTTTGGGCCAATGCACTCGACGCCACGCTCCCGCAGCAGTTGGGCGAATTTTTCGAGTTCCTTCTGACGCAAAGCAAAGCCAATGAGTTGAGGTTCCGCGAGCGAAGTGATCTCCTTGTGCCAAACGAGCTGCGGCTGGGCCGGATCGGGCGCCAGGATTTCGAGGTATGACTGATGCCCAAGGTTGAGAAGCGCGTTGCGAGTGCCCCGTCCCGGATGGGAGCCGCCAAGCTCCGCGCGGAAACCAGAAAGCTTTTCGATGTACGCGATGCCTTCCTCCAGGGCACGGCAACCTACAATGATATGGTCCAGATTCAAGGGATAGGCGAGGGGGCCGACGTAAGCTTTAGCTAGCAGAGAAGCCATAAGCGCTCCGGATGATGCGTCAAGGAATGACCGCCGAGAAAACATGGCAACCTCCAGGAATAGTTGCGCTGGGCCAAGCCCTACTGCTTCTGTACTTGTCTATTGAATCGTGCGAGAGTTGATTTCTTCCAGCAAAGCAGAGATGAGATCGCCAAGAGGGCGCGGGCCGAGGTCGCCCTTGCTGCGGTGGCGGACGCTGACCGTGCCGGCTTCGGCTTCCTTTGGTCCGACGACGACCATGTAGGGAATTTTTTGCATCTGCGCGTCGCGGATTTTCGCCGGCAGCTTTTCGTTGCGGTCGTCGAGATGCACGCGAATGCCGTGGCTCTTCAACGTTTCGTAGATGTGTTTCGCGTAGTCCTGCACCTTTTCGCTGACCGGGCAGATTTCCACCTGCACTGGAGCGAGCCACAGTGGAAACGCCCCGGCGTAGTGCTCGATCAGGATGCCGAAGAATCGCTCGACCGAGCCGAGCAGGGCGCGGTGTACCATCAACGGTTGATGGCGCGCGCCATCCTCGCCGACAAATTCCAGGCCGAATCGCGCGGGCAAGTAGAAATCGAATTGTACGGTGGTGAGTTGCCAGGAGCGCCCGATTGCGTCAATCAGCTTGACGTCGATTTTCGGCCCGTAGAATGCGGCTTCGCCCTGCACGCGTTTGAAGGGAATCTTCGTGCGCGTCATGGTGTTGGCCAGCGCGTTTGTGGCGCGGGACCAATCCTCAGGCTTCCCCGCGTAGTTTTCGGGATGCTTGGCGTCCCAGTCCGAAAGTTCGACCTCGAAATTGTCGAACCCGAAATTCTTCATCACCGCGAAGGCAAAATCCACGCACGCCTCGACCTCTGTTTCGATCTGGCCCGGCATGCAGAAGATATGCGCGTCATCCTGCGTGAAGCCGCGGACACGTAGCAGGCCATGCAAAACGCCGCTGCGCTCGTAGCGGTAGACGGTGCCGAGTTCCGCAAGCCGTACGGGCAAATCGCGATAGCTGTGCAGTTTGGACTTATAAATCAGGATGTGGCCTGGGCAATTCATGGGCTTCAGTTGGTAGTCCGCCTTTTCCACTTCTACAGCGCCGAACATGCTGTCTTTATAAAAGTTGGCGTGCCCCGAAGTTTTCCAAAGGTCAAACCGCATGATGTGCGGCGTGAACACCAGGTCATAACCGCGCTTCAGCAACTCATCGCGCAGCCAGTTTTCGATCAAAGTGCGGATCAGGCCGCCTTTGGGGTGCCAGAAAATCAGGCCCGGGCCAGCTTCTTCCTGAATGCTGAAGAGCTCCAGCTCCGTCCCCAGCTTGCGATGGTCGCGCCGTTTGGCTTCTTCCAGCCGATGAAGGTAGGCGTCCAATTCTTTCTGGGTATAGAACGCCACCGCGTAGATTCGCTGCAGCTGCGGGTTCCCTTCCTGGCCCTTCCAGTACGCGCCGGCGACGTTCATCAGCTTGAACGCCTGAATCCGTTTCGTCGAAGGGATGTGCGGCCCACGGCAGAAATCGATGAATTTTCCCGTGGTGTAAAACGACACCATCGGCTCATCAGCTTTTTCTTCCACCAGCTCACACTTGAACAGTTGCTTCGAATCCTGATACAGCTTCAGCGCTTCCGGCTTGGGCAGGAGTTTTCGCTCGTTTTGCAGATCCTGCGCCGCCAGCTCGTGCATTTTCTTTTCGATTTTCTCGAGGTCGTCGGGTGTAAACGGCTGGTCGCGGAGGAATTCGTAGAAAAAGCCGTTCTCGACCGGTGGACCGATACCCAGCTTTACGTCGGGATAAAGCTCCGTTACGGCAGCAGCGAGCAGATGCGCGGCCGAGTGGCGAAAGACATAGAGCGCGTCAGGATCCTTCTCGGTCAAGATTTGCAGTTTAACGTCCTGCTCAAGCGGCCGGCGCAGATCGAATAGCAGGCTGCCATCTTCGGCCGGATCGACGGAGTTGGAAAAAATGCCTGTCTTTTCCTTTGCGCCATTTCCGCCAGCTGCGTGGACCTTCGCCACCAGCGCGGCATCCGCGAGCCGCGGCGAGATGGACTTGGCAATTTCGATCGGCGTGGTGCCCTTCGGCACTTCTTTCACGCTGCCGTCGGGGAGAGTTACGTGAATCTGTTCCATGAGCCGTTGTCCTAACAGGCAGAAAATCCGCCGTATATTTAACTAGCTAGAGTATCGGCGCGCGTAGAGCGGGTCAAGTGAGCCGAAGTTAGAGTAAGGTTACGCCGGGTAAATTCGTGAAATGCGCATCGGAGGTTACAAGTTGCGCGCCGTGATGCTGCGCAGTGGCATAGATGATGGCGTCCGCCAGCGCAAGGTTATGGGAAATACCTAACTCGATAGCTTCCAGCGCGAGCATTTCATCCAACGGAATGATTACGCGCTTCAAGGCTTCCGAGAGAAAGATATCCGCAAGTGTCTTGGACTTCCTTACGAGCAGAATCCTACGGACTTCGTATAGGACAATAACAGGAACGAGAAGCGAAAGCTCCCCTTCGAGATAGCGAGCAAAAGAGTCAGCCTTTGAGTCCGCGGTCAGGTACTCCAGCCATCCGGATGAATCGAGAACGACCGAATCAGAAGCGGTCGGAGTGGTCACGGTAATCGTCCTTCCATGGCATGCCCTTGGCGATTCCCCGCAGTTCCTTGATGGAGCGCGGCCGGTGGATGTGAATGTGTTTGTCCAAAACGTAGATCTGCAGAGTCTCTCCCGGTTTCAGCTCGAGGGCTTCGCGAATCTTTTTTGGGATAACCACTTGGAATTTTGGCGAGACTTTTACGGTGTCCATGAGAAGATTGCTCCCAACACCAGAATATCGATGAACCGATCGTAGGTCAATATGCACGTCGATGTATATGTCGTAATACGTACGTATGACGTTGCACCTAGTGATCCATTGTGACGGCTCGCCATCGAACGGGTTACACTGCAAGGCTCGTCATGGCCATACAGGAGACAAGGATGAAGTCGAGGCGAAAAAGTGCGTGGCTTTTATGGCTGGGGTTAAGTTTGTTAATCGCCGAGCGTTCGTTCGCGCAAGACCCGAAGCCCCTCCGCGGCGCCGATGATCGCTTCAAGATGGATATTCTCGTTGTCGTGGCGCACCCCGATGACGAGGCGAGTTTCACTCCTTATCTGGCACGCGCGATTTACGACCAGCACAAGCGCGTCGCGGTGGTCTACACCACGCGCGGGGGAAGCGGTGGCAACAATTATGGACGCGAGCACGGCCAGGCGCTGACAAACATTCGCGAGATCGAAGCGCGGGAGGCGTGCCGGAAATTGGGAATCATGGAAGTGTGGTTCCTCGACGGCCAGGATACGGCTTCGCAGAATGTGCTCAATTCGCTGGCCAACTGGGGGCACGGCTTAAATCTGGAGAAGCTTGTGGGCTTGATCCGGTTGACGCGACCCGAAGTGGTTATGACGACTTTTCCCGGCGTGTTCCTTGGTGAGAATCACGGCGACCATCAGGCGTCGGGCGTCCTGACAACCGAGGCATTCGATCTTGCGGGAGATCCTGTGGTATTCCCCTCACAAGTCGCGGGAGATATGAGGCGAAATGAGCAATGGCTCCAGAACATGATCCCCTGGCAGCCGAAGAAGCTGTATTACTCCAGCGAGGAGGATGATCCAAAGGTGGCCGCGACCTACGGCCCGTCTTACTCGGTGAAGGAGATCTCGCCTTCCCAGAAAAAACCTTACTGGCGCCTGGCGCTGGACGCGTTCAGCCCCCATTTGACCCAATATCCGCATGACATCCAGAAGTTCTCCGCGATGAGCGACGAAGAATTGGAGAAGATTATGAACGATCCGCACACCGCCTGGTGGAGCGAACCGTACTCACTTACATTCGCGAAGTCTATGGTGGGAGGAAAACCGACCGACGATGTGTTCGCTCACACTGAAGAGGCTGTCCGAGGAATGGGACATGGTCAACAAAATGACTGCCAGAATCCTTCGACGGTAAACAGCAAAACCGCGAAGCTGCCACAAATGATTCTGGGCGGACCGTGGAAGTTCTATAGCGAATTCTATCCCGCTCACGGGTTGTGCTCCCTTCCGGTGGCCAAATCTCCGGAGATTGGCATTAAGGCGGGAATGCCGTTGATCGTACCGCTTGTATTTCTCCACGATCCTTCGAAAACGATGGAGGCTACCGTGTCCATCAAGGCGCCGGAAGGCTGGAAGGTGAAGAGCGGTACGGGCAAGTTTCTATTGCCAGCTGAGGCATCCACTTACATGCGCGTTGAAATTGAAACACCCAGCTTGAACGAAGCGGAATTGAAGAAAGCAGCGCCGCAGGAGGTGATTGTTTCGTCCGAGGCAGACGGCCAGCCGATCAGAGAAGTGAAGCTCCAGGTGAAACTGGGATCCGGCGGACTGCCGGAGTAGATTCGCCGAATCATTTTTTCAGGCGGGCAGCTTCGAGCTGTTCCCACAGCGCATCCGGCAGCATGGCCAGATCGTTGAACTCACCCGCTCCGCGCAGCCATTGGCCGCCGTCAATTACCACGCATTCTCCGTTAATGTATTCAGCCATGTCACTGATAAGGAATGCCGCGAGATTGGTCAGTTCTTCGTGCTTGCCGAAGCGCTTCATCGGGTGCTTGTTGATGGCATGCTCCTCGAATTGTTTCGAGGGCATTAGCCGGGACCACGCTCCTTCCGTCGGAAACGGGCCAGGGGCGATGGCATTTACGCGAATGTGATACTTGGCCCATTCGACGGCGAGCGAGGTGGTCATCGCGAGAACCCCTGCTTTCGCGCAGGCCGACGGAACCACATAGCCTGATCCGCAATTTGCGGCCGCATAGGTGGTCGTAATGTTTAGAACATTTCCACCCAACCTCCTGGCGATCCTCCGTTTGGCAAATGCCTGCGTGCAGTGGAACGTGCCATTCAGCACGATGGCCAAGACCGCATTGAATGCATTCGGAGAAAGTGTTTCCGTGCGGGCCATGAAATTCCCGGCTGCGTTGTTCACCAGCGTATCAATTTCTCCCCATTGCGTTTCCGCTGCGGCCAGCGCCACCTCGACCGCAGCGTAATCACGCACGTCACAGGTGCCGAACGCAGCCGCGCCTCCCTCGCGATGTATCTCCGCGCACGTACTCTTCAGTGGTTCCTCACGCCGTCCCACCAGGTACATCCGTGCGCCAAGCTTCGCGAAGTGCAGAGCCATCGAGCGACCCAAACCCGTTCCTCCACCCGTCAGAAAAATTGCGCAATCCTTCAGGAGATCCATCTGGAACATGACGAAGCACCTCTCATGACCGGAATTGTAGCAGGCACGTGAACAAAAGGCGTTTTGACGAAAGGAGGGATGGGGACCTGAGGCAGTCGTTACCGCTTCTAAAGGCGCGATGGGATCAATTGCTGGGACCGATGGTCGCGGGAGCGGGACGGCCGAGAGTTTTCGCATATTCGGCGTCGTATACGGAGTTACCGGGGAACTCCTCGGTGAGTTCCTTGAGGTTTTTCTGCGCCAGCGCATCCTGTTTTTCGCGGCGAGCGGAAAGAGCAAGAAGGATTTGCGCAAAAGGCTTCAGATAATTTCCGTCGTCGGCAGTTTTCTGCACTTTCTGCATGCCGAGTTGCTTGTCACCGTGGATGCCGCCAAACCACAAGAAAAAACGGGCCGAAGAGGGGAGTGAACCGATCACATAGTAAGCAATGCCGGGCGCCACATAAATATCATACGCGTCGGGGTGGTCGGCCAGCAGCAGTTCCGCGTTGGCGTTAGCTTCCTTAATGCGCTTCAGGGCATCGTAATGTTTCTTGAGAAGCATGCTATCGGCGTCGGACTGCATACCAGCGGACAAAGTGAGAGCGTAGAGACCTTCGGGATCTCTCGGGTGTTTTTTCAAACGCTGAGAAGCCAAGGCGCGAGCTTTGGTGGTGGCATCCTCGAATCCTTTCATGCGTCCGGGATCGGGAGTGCCGGTTATGCCGCCGAGGAAACGCTTGTCATCGAGGAAGTAGTCGCTGGTAAGAACGCGCTGAAGGTAGAACTCCTCAAAAAGATAGCTGGCGGCAATGGAAACCTGGCCAAACGGTTCGTCAGGGTTTTCGGAGGCCCACTTCTCAAAAACCTGGCGCGCTTCGGGAAATTTCTGTTCATATAGAAGCCTGTAGCCATTCTCCAGTTCCCGAACGGACGTGAAGGCAGGAGTGTTGGGTTTAGCGGGCGACTGAGCAGCCGATGACGTCGGGGCAAGAAGGCACAGGCCGAACGCGGCGGCCAACCTCAGCTGGTTGAAGCGATGCATGCCCTATTAACCTCAAAAAAGTCCAGGCAAGAAACGTGGTTTCCCGGACATGGCGGCGCGGTATTGCGCGTCAGAAAACAGGACACGTTCTTCGGTAGCCAGACGCTGCGAGAGTACAAGAACGTGCGCAAGCGATCCAGCCAGGGCGGTAATCCAAGCGGTGTGAATCAGGGGAAGCACTAACATCTCTACGAAGACCGCAGCGTAATTTGGGTGACGCACATAACGGAACGGCCCGGAAGTTACAACCCCAAGGCTTGTGGAGTTCATCACCTGAACATTCCAGTGCTCACCGAGGGAGCGGATCACCCACCAGCGGACTGCGTTCGCCGCCAAAAAGATCGCGAAGCAAATTGCCGCGAGCAGGGGAAAGAAAGGGCGATGAAGGAAGACCACTTCCACGGCTGCTCCGACGATCACGGCCGTATGCAGGAGCACCATCCAGCGGAAACGGGGATCCACGACTTTGGCGGCCCCGCGCGCGACCATTTCCTGTTGGTGCTTCTTCGAAATGCGGAGTTCCACGAGGCGCAGTAATGCAACGACGACCAGAAGAACGAGATAGGCGATGACGCTCAGTTCCATTGCAGCAAAAGAAATTCCGCACTAAATCCAGGGCCGAAGGCGGCGGCCACGGCATGTTCGCCCGTTTTCAGCGGGCGCTTCTCTAACCACTCCTGAAGAATAAAGAGGATGGTAGCACTGGATAGGTTGCCAACGTTCCCGAGAATGTCCCAGGAGGGCTGCGTGTCGCATTTGCACAAGCCCAGCTCCTGCTCGATATTACCCAGCAGACGAGCCCCGCCCGGATGAAGGATCCATCCCTTGATGTCCGCGCGGGTCTTGCCGTGCCGCGCCAGAAACTCGCGAATTAATCCGTGAATTTTCCCGCCAATCATCTCCGGTACATCTTTAGAGAGCAAAATGTGAAAGCCGGAGTCGCGCAGATCAAACCCCATGGCATGGAGCGAGTCCGGAAAGGTGTAAGTCTCTGTCACCAGGATCTGGGGGCCTGGTTTGAGCTCGCCGGTCACAATCACGGCGGCGGCTCCGTCACCGAACAGAATGGAGGAAATCAGATTGGCTTGGGAAATATCCCGGCGCTGAAACGTCAGCGAAGGCAGCTCGACGGAGATGATCAAAACATTGTGGCCTGGATTTGCGCGCAAATAATCGGCCGCGCGCGAAATGGCCATCGCGCCCGCGGCGCAACCCAGCTCCGTGAATGGCATGCGGCGGACATTTGAGCGGAAACCCATAAGCTGAATCAGATGAGCGTCGAGAGACGGAATCATGAATCCCGTGCAAGATACCGTGATGATCAGGTCGATCTGATCGGGGCGCAAACCGGCCCGTTCGAGACACCTCTCCGCAGCTTCCCGCCCCAGCTTGATGGCGTGATCAATGTATTCGTTATTGGTCTGCGAGAGAGCCCGCGGCTCGATCGTGTATTCCAGAGGAAATATGGACCGGCGCTGGCGAACATGCGCGTTGTCCACGATGGTCATCATCGCTTCGAGGCGGCGCTCGGGGATGTCGAAGACCCGGCCCATGTAATACTTCACGTCGTCCCGCGTGATGGTATAGGGTGGAAGGGCAGTTGCCGTCGCAGCTATGGTGGCATGCTGGCCGTTGCCATTCGAGGAGCCTAGGTTTAGTTGATTCACATGCACCATCCCAAATCGAGTAGAGTTCCCACCACAAACTCACTGCCAACTCGTGAAGATGTACACCTATAGAGAACGGTATGTGCGAGTGGTTAACTCTACATCAAATTTGGCCGTAGAGGAAATGACTCGGAGCCCAAACAGGCAATATGGGCAATCCGGCGGGAGGCGAGAGGCGTAGATATGATGGCGAAACGGGCAGGGGCTTGGTGGTCCTCCGTATTCCTATTTTGGGTTATTTTTTCTTCCGGTCCCCTCACCCAGGCTCAGGATAAAACGGCGCCACTCCTGGTGATGATATCCATTGATGGATTGCGACCAGACTATGTGACCGAGGCCGACGCCCACGGATTAAAGGTGCCGAACCTGCGGCGATTCTTGAAAGAGGGAGCTTACGCCGCAGGGGTTACAGGTGTGATTCCCACCGTTACATACCCAAGCCATACCACACTGGTGACCGGCGTTTGGCCAGCAGTACACGGCATTTTGGCAAACACAACCTTCGACCCGCTGCAGAAAAATTATCAGGGCTGGTATTGGTATGCGGAGGATATTCGCGCGCCGACGTTGTGGGGCGCCGCGGCAAGGGCTGGACGCACCACCGCCAGCATCCAATGGCCCGTCACTGTTGGCGCGAAGATCACCTGGAATATTCCAGAGTTCTGGCGGGTCGGCACAACGGAAGACGCAAAATTGCTGCGTGCCGTTTCGACGCCAGGCTTGTTGGAGGAAGCCACTGCGGAAATAGGGGAATACCGGGGAGGGACTGACACTTCGGTCGAAGCGGACGAGGTGCGGGGAAAATATGCTGTTTGGATCCTCGAAAAGAAACGGCCGGCGCTACTGACACTGCACTTAACGGCGCTCGACCACGCGGAGCATGAAACGGGCACGTTCAGCCAGGAATCCGTTGCGACGCTGGAAAAACTGGACGTCGTCATCGGAAAGGTCCGTGAAGCGGCCGAGCATGTGGCGCCGGGCCGAGCTAATGTGGCCGTGGTCTCAGATCATGGCTTCGTCAACTACGACCAGCAGTTAAATCTCGTGTCTGCGTTCCGGGAAGCAAAATTATTCACCGTGGACGACAAAGGGAGGATCACGGACTGGCGCGCCATGCCCTGGGAAACCGGGAGTTCCGCCGCTATCGTGCTGAAGGATCCCAAGGACGCAGCTACTCTCGGAGAAATGCGGGAACTCTTGGCGAAGCTGGCTGTGGACGCCGCGAACGGTATCGATAGCGTGCTCGACGCTGACGAACTGCACAAGCGCGGCGGCTATCCAGACGCTTCCTTCTTTGTGAGTCTGAAGCCCGGCTGGCGGACCGGCACCATGGGGCCGCTCGTATCAAAGGTGAAGCCGGGAGGCACGCACGGCGAATTGCCCGATCTTCCCGATCTGCGCGCGTCGTTCTTTGTGGTTGGTCCGGGAATCCCGGCCGGGAGGAATCTCGGCCTCATTGATATGAGAGACGTGGCTCCCACGCTGGCGAAAAGGGCCGGCCTCTCGTTGCCGGGCACGGCCGGAAAGGCGTTACTGCAGTGAGCCTTTCTCCGGGTCAAGGCAAAGAAACAAGAATCTTATGGCTTTATCCCGCGGCTTCTTGGCTAGCGCGGATTTCCTGCCAGCGGCGCGGGCGTTTGTTCGCCTGCAGAACTTTTTTGCGCAGGCGGATGGATTTCGGTGTGATCTCCACGAATTCATCGTCGGCGATGAACTCGATGGCCTGTTCCAGGCTGAGCTGCCGGTTCGGAATCAAGCGAATGGCTTCGTCGGCGGAAGAAGAGCGCATGTTGGTAAGCTTCTTTTCCTTGGTGACGTTGACTTCCATGTCCTGCTCTCGCGAATTCTCGCCAACGATCATGCCTTCGTAAACTTCGATAGCAGGTCCAACGAAGAGTTCGCCGCGCTCCTGAAGTCCCCAAAGCGCATATGCCGTTGAAACCCCCGGACGATCCGCAACGAGCGCACCCGTGGGACGTAACGCCATGTCCCCGCCATATTCCATCCAGCCCTCAAAAATAGAATGAATTAGGGCCGTGCCGCGTGTGTCGGTCAGCAGTTGACTGCGCAGGCCGATCAAGCCGCGCGAAGGAATCTTGAAATCGAGACGCACGCGGCCGGAACCATGATTGCTCATCTTCAACATCTCGCCTCGCCGGCTGCCGATCGTTTCCATAATAATGCCGATGAAATTTTCTGGAATATCGATTACCAGGCGTTCGAGCGGCTCAAGCTTCTTGCCTTTCTCGGAACGAACGACGATCTCCGGCTTCCCCACCATCAATTCAAAGCCTTCGCGGCGCATGGTTTCAATCAAGATCGCCAGTTGCAGTTCGCCGCGGCCCAAAACGCGGAAGGATTCGGGCGTATCCGTGTCTTCCACGCGGATAGAAACGTTGGTGAGGAGTTCTTTTGCCAGGCGATCGCGGAGGTCGCGCGAGGTGAGGTAGTTCCCTTCGCGTCCTGAGAGCGGGCTGGAATTAACGCTGAAAATCATCGCCAAGGTGGGCTCATCAATCGTGAGCGGTTCGAGCGGCGCGGGATTGTCCAGACTGGTGATGCTTTCGCCGATCTGAATGCCTTCGACGCCAGCAATGGCGACGATATCGCCTGCGGTTACGGCTTCGGCTTCATCGCGCTCCAGGCCGCGAAACGTGAAAAGCTTGGTGATTTTCCTGGCTTGCATCTTGCCGTCCAACTTGCTGATGCCCACTTCGTCGCCGCGATGCAGCGTGCCATTGAATACCCGGGCAATGGCAATACGGCCGAGGAACTCGCTGTAATCGAGATTGGTAACCTGAAGCTGCAGCACACCTTCCGGATCGCCGGTCGGTGGAGGAATCTTGCCCACGATAGCTTCGAAGAGAGGCAAAAGATCCTTGGAATCGTCAACTACTTTGCGATGCGCAACGCCTTCGCGCGCATTCGTGTACACAATCGGGAAGTCGAGCTGATCCTCGGTCGCGTCCAGATCGATGAATAAGTCATAAATTTCGTTCAGAACTTCTTCGGGGCGCGCATCCGGACGATCGATCTTGTTGAGCACGATCACTGGAGGGAGCTTGGACGCCAGGGCCTTCTGCAGGACGTAGCGCGTCTGCGGCAGCGGCCCTTCGCTGGCATCCACGAGCAGCACCACGCCATCCACCATGCGCAGCGCGCGCTCGACTTCACCGCCGAAATCGCTGTGGCCGGGCGTGTCCACAATGTTGATCTTGGTGTTGTGGAAAAACAGAGCGGTATTCTTGGCGAGAATGGTGATGCCCCGCTCGCGTTCGAGGTCGTTGGAATCCATCACGCGCTCGACGACGGTCTCATTGGCGCGAAAAATGCCGCTCTGCCGGAGCATAGTGTCCACTAGCGTGGTCTTGCCGTGGTCCACGTGGGCAATAATGGCGATGTTGCGAATATCCTTATTCATATGCGTTAACGTCTGGAGACAAAAATAGCTGCTGAGACAACCAGCAGCCCGGACGAACCCTTTCTTCATCGATTACAGGTGTGGTTACGAACTACTAGTTTACCAGAGGGAGGCTTGGCTGGGCCACCGTTGCTTTGAAGACGTTCAGCCTGGCGGGACGCCTTAAGCCGGTATGGTATGCTCGCGTCCGTTTGGGGTTTGCCGGTCCAACTACAGTAAAGGTAGGCCATGTCATGAGATTTTTTCGCGGAGTTTTGTTCGTCCTGGCAGGGCTGTGTGCCCTGCGTGTGCCGGAAGGAGCGCAGGAGCAGAGATCAGCACGCCCGGAGTTGGCGAAGCTCTTCGACAAGCAAGAAGCGATGATCCCCATGCGCGACGGGGTAAAGCTGCATACGGAAATTTACACGCCGAAGGATGCCAAAGTCCTGCCAATGATCATGATGCGGACGCCCTATGGAATTTCCGCAGCCGACAAGGGCTACAGCCCAATGCTGTATGAAAACTCAGACTTCTTTGCCGATGGCTACATTTTTGTCTTCCAGGATATCCGAGGGCGCTACGGCTCCGGCGGAAAGTTCGAAATGAACCGGCCAGTCCACGACCCGAAGGATCCAAAAGGGGTAGACGAAAGCACGGACACCTACGACACAATCGACTGGCTAGTGAAAAATGTGGCAAACAACATTGGCCGCGTGGGTATTTGGGGCGTTTCCTACGATGGGTTTCTGGCGGCCATGGCCATGATCCATCCACACCCTGCACTGAAAGCGGTGTCCGAGCAAGCGTGCATGGGCGACGGCTGGGTTGGCGATGATTTTTTTCACAACGGCGCCTTCCGGTTGAGCTACGGATTTGAATACTCCGCGCTCATGGAGACCACCAGCGAAAACTACAGCTTCAAGTTCGACAGTTTCGACCTCTTCAGTTGGTATTTGCATCTGGGGCCGTTGGCGAATGCCAACAAGGAATACTTCCACGGAAAAATTCCCACCTGGAACAATTTCGTTGCTCACCCGACCTACGACGACTTTTGGAAGCTTCACGCCATCGAATCCACGTTGAAAGAAGCTACAGTGCCAAACCTCAACGTGGCCGGTTGGTGGGACCAGGAAGATTTTTACGGGCCGATGCGCACCTATGCCAATCTGCAAAAATTAGACAGCAAACATCTCAACTATCTCGTTGTCGGACCCTGGAATCACGGTGGCTGGACTCAAGGGCCTGGAAACTCGCTCGGCCAGATTCCCTTTGGTTCGGATACAGGCGTGTATTTCCGGCAAAAAGTGGAGGCGCCGTGGTTCGCTTACTGGTTGCACGACAAAGGCGCGTTGCCTCTGAAGGAAGCACTGCTTTTTCAGACGGGCAGTGATACCTGGACCAGCTTTGATGCCTGGCCACCGAAGGAAGCCCAGAAGAAGAGCCTTTATTTCAGAGAGAACGGCACACTTTCCTTCGAGCCGCCGAAAACGGATTCGCGCGACGCTTTCGACTCCTACGAGAGCGATCCCGCGCATCCCGTGCCTTATCGCCACCGGCCAGTAGACATGACCTATCCGCCGGATCATCCCGGCAGCTGGTATACCTGGCTGGTGCAGGACCAGCGTTTCGTGAATGACAGGCCGGATGTTGCGATGTGGCAGACCGAGGAACTGCAGGAAGACATCACGCTGGCCGGCCAAGTCACGGCGAAGCTTTTCGCTTCGACGACGGGCACGGACAGCGACTGGGTTGTCAAGCTAATCGATGTCTATCCGCAGCAAACGGAGAAAGACTGGAAGCTATCTGGCTATGAACTCATGATCGCGGATGAAATTTTCCGTGGCCGCTACCGGAATTCGTACGAGAAGCCGGAACCAATTGTCGCCAACCAGGTGGCGCCCTTCACCATCGACCTTCATACCGCGAATCATGTCTTCAAGAGGGGTCATCGCATTATGGTGCAGGTTCAGAGCACCTGGTTTCCGCTCTATGATCGCAACCCGCAGAAGTTCGTGACGAATATTTTCGACGCCAGCGATTCGGACTACCAAAAAGCAACGCAAAACATTTACCGGTCCAAGCAATACCCCTCGAGCGTGGAGATTTCGGTCCTGCCGCAGCCAAGGCGCTAAAAGGCTTCTGTTTTATTTTGCGGATGCGGGCATTTCTCCGGCGTGGAATGTTGTCCACGGTCCTGCTTTCATGTCGCGAAGATATGGTTGCTGCCACGCATAATCGGGATGTGCTTCCAGAAAGGGCTTTGCAGAAAAATCCGAGCCGCAGGGATGGCCGGAGCGGGCCACAAAACTTAGGTCCTTCGCCATGGCTGAATCCGCGGCCTTGCCTTGAACAGCGCCACCCGCATAAAAAGGTGCATAAGTCCATTGCGGGACTCCTCGGGAAGAAACATCCACATGGCCGCAGAGTGTGCGCTCGTTGGCTTGTTCTTTTTTCTCGTACGAATCGAAGTGGTCGCCGAGCATTTGCTGCGCAAGCGCAACGTCAATCTTGCCCTTGTTCGCACTGAGCAACTCTTCCCAGCGGACGCGGCGCGCATTCGGCGAACTTCCCAAATCATTTGGCTGAAACTGCGGTGCGTCCAGCTTTAGCACCTTGGGATCGCGCGCCCAGTTGGAGCCGGCCAACACGCCATCCTTCGTGCGCCACAGTTTGTAGGCCTTCAACCCCAGCTCCAGTTGCGCAATTTCGCCTGTCTTGCGGTCGCCCAGCAGCCAGTCGTTTGCATAGCCGCCATTATTGCCGTCCAGCATGATCTTCGTGTACTCGTCGATTGAGCCGGAATACTGCAGGGCCTTGCGCGCCCGCATGAACTCGGGTTTGCCTTTGGGATCCCAGCCTTCGAATTGCGTGATCGTTGTTTCCGTGACCATTAGCCCGTCGGAGTTGATGCCGAAATCGTCGTCGCTGGCAATCGCGCCGGGAAACCCGTCCATCAGGATGCGAAAACCGCTGGTTGGCTGGATATCGTAAATGATGCGCCAGCGTTCCCCGTTCATGTAGTTCGTCCAATTGTTATGCGCAATGACGATCTGCCCGCCCTTTGTCCAGCTTCCCGTGGCCACGAACGCACTGCAATTGCCGGGGCTTTTCAGATGCGGCGCGTTCGGCGGTTTTTCCTGCTTGTTTAGCCAGGGCACGTAGTAGTCCGGCAGTTCTTCGAAGGCGTTAAAGGCCACGAGGTCGTAAACATCCAGGCTGGAGCCAGTGCGCGCGTTTAACCCCTCGGCGATCCCTTGTATCTCTTGCTGGTATTCCGTATCCATCTTGGGCCAAAGCATTTCGCGCGCTGCTTGGCGGAAGAAAGCCCAGTCGCGATGCGTTGAATGCATCATTCCTGTGGAAACCGCGGGGAACGCATCTTCAATTTCCGGCGCGAGCATGTAGCCGTGCTGAAACCCGATCGTGGCGGGATCACCCTGGAGATGCACGTAGACCCAGCCGCCTTTATCCAAACGGTAGGTATCTTTCAGCCGGGGGTCTTTGACTGCCGCGTGCTCCTGCGCCATGGCGATTGTGGAGTCCACTTCGTTTCGAGCTGCTTGCGCGCCCTCGGTCTGCCCGCCGGCCAACCACAGGAACGCAACCCCCGCGAGGAGAAAAAGCACAGCGGCAATTCTACGAATTCCATCAGACATTGCAAAATCTCCTTAGGGGCCTGTTGAAGCGCGTACAAAGAGGATACCCGTTGTACGGCCAGCATTCAGAATGAAACCCGTGGGCTGGCCCGCGGAATCGCGTTGAAATTGGAATTGTGTGGACGAGCCGGCAAGTTCAAACTGATCCTTTCCGAGAGGCGTGAGAGATTTTCCTTGAAAATCCGACGACCGCGGAATCCCTCCCGGAAGAAGGATGCCACCGATCTTCAACTTGTCCTCGGAGACCACGAGACGGTAGACAACTGCCAGTTCGGCACTCTGGTAATTCCCCGCGAATTTCTCCAGTTCCGGCGCCGGCACCGAAATCTCCGGCGGATGTTTTCCCTCTTTGGGATCTTCCGTCTTTGCCCGTTTCTCTTTCAACACGGAACTGAGGTAAAGGTCGGCCACCTGTTCGGCACGCTTCTCGGGATCACCGTCCGAGCGGTTGCACAGACAAACCACCGAAAAATGCTGCTCGGGAAAACGCAGCAGTTGCGCGCGGTAGCCTCCCCAGGATCCTCCGTGGCTGACGGTGTGCAATCCTCGATACTGACCCACGGCGAGCCCCTTCGCGTAAGTGAGCGCCTTACCGGAATTCAGCGCGCCGGGCTGCTGCAGTTCTGCGAGTAAGGCTTTGCCGCCGACCTGCGCGGTGTAAAAATTTTCATCCCACTTCAAGAGGTCGCCGACCGTCGTATGCACGGCGCCATCGCCGGTCTGTTCGAAATAGGAGATGTCCAGCGTGTAGCCGGAGCCTTTTTCCACAGGATCGTAGGCCTGCGCGCGATTCGGTATCAGGAGCGTGTGCGTATCGCGGTACTGCGTGTGGCTCATCCCCAAGGGCTGAAAAATATTCACCGCCGCAAAATCGCGGAGGGATTGGCCACTGACGCGCTTTACGACGACAGACAACAGAAAAAACCCAGTGTTGCTGTAAAGCCACTCTGAGCCAGGGTCGAAATTGAGACCTTTTTGACGCGTGATCAAAGCCAGCGCATCTTGATCGGTCGTAACGTCATCAATGTT
>Ga0306920_100000190_pt1 | contig 71726 bp, 57 predicted proteins | sample flu12Cox44000170_FD_204666 | JGI IMG/M metagenome (GOLD analysis project Ga0306920, IMG submission 204666) | Lab enrichment of tropical soil microbial communities from Luquillo Experimental Forest, Puerto Rico - flux4day.12C.oxic.44.000.170 (v2)... | ecosystem: Environmental > Terrestrial >...
AGCCTGGTTGCCGAGCGCATCAAGAAGTCCAAAGGCGCCGGCCTCGAGCGAGCGGCATCGTTGCTCGCCGCACAGACGGACCTCGCGGCCTTTCTCGGCAGCGCGCAGGGCCGGTATCTCCCGACGTACCTGCAGGAGCTCGCGAAGGAGCTCCTCGCCGAGCGTGACGCATCCGTCGCGGAGCTTGCGGCGCTGCGCGCCAACGTCGAGCACATCAAGGAAATCGTGGCCATGCAGCAGGGCTACGCCAAGCGCGGGGGCGTCACCGATACGCTCGACATCCGCGTGCTGGCCGAAGACGGCCTGCGCATGAACGAGGGCGCCTTCAGCCGCCATGGCGTGAGCGTGGTGCGCGATTTCGCCGAGGTGCCGCTCATTCAGGTGGACAAGCACAAGGTGCTGCAGATCCTCGTCAACGTGATCCGCAACGCCAAGTACGCCTGCGCCGAGATGGCCGGGGGTGAGAAGCGCGTGACGCTGCGCATCCGCGCGACGCCCTCCTCCATCGTCGTCGCGGTGATCGACACGGGCATCGGCATCCCGCCGCAAAATCTCGAGCGCATCTTCAATCATGGCTTCACCACCCGTGCGGAGGGCCATGGCTTCGGGCTCCACAGCAGTGCGCTTGCGGCACGGGAACTCGGCGGCTCGTTATATGCGACCAGCGCCGGTACGGGCCAGGGCGCGACCTTCACGCTGACGCTGCCGCTCACTCAGGAGGCGAGCCGCCATGGCGACTGACGCAGACCTCCTGATCCACCGCCTCCTCATGATCGATGACAATCCGCGCATCCACGAGGACTACCGCAAGATTCTCGGCGGCCGTGAGCACGGCAAGGTGTCGAGCGCCGAAGTGGCGCTGTTTGGTGAGCAGCCCTCGAGCGAGGGCCCGAGTTTCGATGTCGATTCGGCCATGCAGGGTCGCGATGGCGTCGAGCGCGTACGCCGGGCGCTCAATGAGGGCCGGCCCTATTCGGTGGCGTTCGTCGACATGCGCATGCCACCCGGTTGGGACGGCCTCGAGACCATCGAGCATCTCTGGGAAATCGACCCCGAGGTGCAGGTGGTGGTCTGCTCCGCCTACACCGACTACGACTGGCTCGAGCTGCTCGCGAGACTCGGGCATTCCGACAAGCTGATCGTCATCAAGAAACCGTTCGAGCCGATCGAGATCCTGCAGTCCGCGAGCGCGCTCAGCCGCAAATGGCAGAATGCCCGGGCGCTCAAGCATCACATCGAGAGTCTCGAGCGCGCGGTGACCGACCGCACTCGCGGACTCGAGGCCGCCAACCGGCAGCTGCGCCATCTCGCCTCGCACGACGCACTCACTGGACTGCCGAACCGCCTGCTGCTCGATGATCGCGTCGCTCAGGCGATCGCCCAGGCGAACCGCCAGGGACACGAGTTCGCCCTGCTGGTAGTCGACCTCGACCGCTTCAAGCTGATCAACGACTCCCTCGGGCACCGTGCGGGCGATGATCTGCTGCGCGAGGTCGCGCAGCGCCTCCGCGGCGCGGTGCGGGCGGTTGACACCACGGCACGGCTCGGCGGCGATGAGTTCGTGATCCTGGTCGATGGACCGGCGACACGCGCCGAGGCGATCGGCATCGGCGAGCGTGCGATCGAGGCCATGCGGCCCGCGATGCGGCTGCTCGGGATCGACGTGCACATCTCCCCGAGCATCGGTATCGCGTTCTATCCGCGCGATGGTGTAACGGTGGATGCGCTGCTGGCGCGCGCCGATGCCGCCATGTACTCGGCCAAGGAGCGCGGGCGCAACAACGTGCAGTGCTACGCCGAGGGAATGACTACCGCTACCCAGGACCGCGTCAGGCTCGAGAGCGAGCTCCACGAGGCGCTGCGCAAGGGACAGTTCGAGCTCCATTACCAGCCGAAGGTCGATACCGCCACCGGACGCATCAACAGCGCCGAGGCGCTCATCCGCTGGCGCCACCCGCAGCGCGGCCTCATCCCGCCGAAGGATTTCATCGCGGTCGCCGAGGAGTGTGGCCTGCTCGATGCGCTCGGCGAATGGGTGTTGTGCGAGGCCTGCCGCCAGGCCAAGCACTGGCAGCACGAGGGCTTGCGGCCGATGCGCGTGGCGGTGAACCTCGCACCCTCGCAGTTCCGCCTCACCAATCTCGTCGATCAGATCCGTCACGCGCTGGAAGCCGCGCAGCTCGACCCGCAGTACCTCGAGGTCGAGCTGACCGAGAGCGCGGTGATGAGCGATGCCGAGGAGTCCATCGTCATCCTGGAATCGATCAGCCGCATGGGGGTGCTGGTCTCGGTCGATGACTTCGGCACCGGCTACTCCAGCATGAGCTACCTGCGGCGCTTTCCGATCGATAAGTTGAAAATCGACCGCTGCTTCGTCGAGGAGATGACCCGCCGCCCGGAGGACGCCTCCATCGTTCGTGCCATCATCTCCCTCGCTCACAGCCTGCACCTGAAGGTGATTGCTGAAGGAGTCGAGACCCCCGAGCAGCTCGCGCTCCTCACCGAGCTCGGCTGCGACCAGTACCAGGGCTTTTACTTCAGCCCCGCCCTACTCCCGGCGCAGTTCGTCGACCTGGTGAAAAAGTCCGGCGCTTCCGACCACAACCTCACTGAAGAAGAAGCCGCACAGACTCACAGCAAACTCGCCGGTCTCTGACACCCCGACCGCAGTGCGGGCACCGCGGTCGGGCCGCCCGACAACGCCCGACAACACCCGACAACACGACACAACCTCGAGCCTGAGGGCTCGTAATACAACTGTCATACGACTCAGACAAGCTTCACATAAGGTGTCCGGGACTGATCGGATTTTGGAGTTCCAAGGGAGGGCCGTCTGTTGTAATTCCGACACAACTCGCCGGGTCCCTTTGTGTTTCGGGCGTTGCCTGTGAAATACTCCGCCATTCGGTCAACGGAACAACAACCATAAACTCAACCGGCACAGGAGCATATCGCGTGGCGACGAGCCATCGGTCGATGGACCCCTGTCAGGGATCGGGCGGGCACATCGGCGTGTCGTTTTCGCGTCAAATTTTGGGGCAGCCTTGGACGAACTCATCCCGGACGCCACATGCGACCGGCCCGGCAACCGACCTTAACGCTCATCGACTTCCTATCTACGACTCGATTCGGAGGACCTCCAGTGAGTAAGCAAGCGTCCTGGAACTTAGGTGGCTGCGGTGCGCGCCGCGCGGCGCGTAGCGGAGCCCTGTTGGCTCTGACATTCGCGGCAGCGGGAGTGGCGCAGGCGCAGACCGCGGCGCCCGCGCCCGGCACCGACACCAGCATCACCTGGAAGGGGATAACGCTCTACGGCATCGTCGATCTCGGTTTCCTGTACCAGACGCACGGCACGCCGATCAGCGACTACTTCACAGCCGGCGGCGCGCAGGTGCTTCAGAAGAACAGCAACCACTCGGTCACTGGCATCACGCCGAGTAACCTGAGCCAGTCGCGCATCGGGCTCTCCGGTAACGAGCCGCTGTGGGGCGACTGGGCCGCGGTATTCCGCCTGGAGACCTTCTTCAACCCGCAGTCGGGAAATGTCAGCGACGCCCTGAAGTCCATTACCCTGAACAACGGTGTGGCCCTGAAGAACCAGACCACCAATGTCGACTCGAGCGTCGCGGGCCAGGCGTTCGCCGGGGCGGCTTACGTAGGCTTGGCCTCCCAAACCATCGGCGCCTTCACCTTCGGGCGCAACGTCACGCCGCTCGCCGACGGCATCTCCAAGTACGACCCGAATGGGGCGTCGCAAGCCTTCTCACTGATCGGGTTCTCCGGCACCTACGCCGGCGGCGGTGACACCGAGGATCGCCGCCTCGACCAGTCGGTGAAGTACGTCGGCAAGTTCGACTGGTTCCACCTCGCCGCCTTGTATCAGTTCAGCGGCTCGAGGGGCTCAGAGAACACGGCGTACCAGGCTCAAATCGGCGGGGAGTTCGCCGGATTTTCCGCCGATGCCTATTACGCCAAGAAGTACAACGCCGTCAACGCGAGTCCCCTGAGCCAGGGCCAGGTGCAAGACCTGGCGGGGCTCTGCAACCCGGCCCCCACCGTCCCGCCGACCGAGCCGCTGTGCTTCTCCGTGAGCAACTCCGTGGCGGGCACGGTCTCCGACAACAAAACCTATGCGGTCATGGCGATGTACAGCTTCCCCACCGTGAAACTCTATGCTTCCTACGAGCACATCCAGTTCTCCGACCCCAACACCCCGTACCCCAAGGGCACGCTCATCATCGGCGGCTACGTCCTGGCATTCCCCGCCAACACCGCCTACGAGTTCAACGACAAGACTCTGAATGTGATTTGGGGAGGTGTGAAGTGGACCATCATGCCTCAGCTGGATCTGACGGCCGCCTACTACGGCTACACCCAGAACAGCTACGGCGCGACCCAGTGCTCGGACAACTCGAAGGGTACCTGCAGCGGCAAGTACCAGGTCGGCTCCATTAACTTCGTTTACCGCCTCAGCAAGCGCTTCGACACGTATCTCGGCACCATGTACACCACCGCGGAGAACGGCCCTCAATCGGGCTACATCAACAAGAACACCCTCGCCTCCACGGTCGGTGTGCGGTTCAAGTTCTGAGCCTCCATGCGCGCGGGTTCTTCCGGGCCTGACTTCGGTCAGTCCCGGAGGCCCGCGGCCTTGAAACAGCGCTCGCAGGCCACGGTTGCGACGCTCTGCGCCTGCGCGAGGCGCCGCCGCTTTCGCGGCAATCTGCTGAGCGGCTCCGGCCGCGACAAGCTCTTCGACTGCAACCTTTTCCGCCCGAAGATCGCCGTCGACCCAGACGAACGCTATGTCGGCACGCCCGATTGGCGATGTGTTGTCACATCTGTGTGATTAAACTAACAGGTTTTTTCGCAGGTGATCGTCATGGAAGCGAACGAAAACGAGCAGCCCCCTGCTCCAGCTCCGCACGACCACACCCCCACCCCCCGCGTCCGTGCCTTCCTGTGGGGCGCGGTCGTGCTCGGCGTGCTGCTGGTGATCCTGCTCCTCACTCGCGGATTCGGGCTGTTTCGTGGCCGCGCGACCCCCGAGCAGCCACCGGCGCTGGTCCATCAGGGGGACAAGATTTTCATCCCGGAAGGCTCGCCGCTCCGCGAGCGGCTGAAGGTCATACCGGCGCCCGTTGAACCGCAAAGCCCGCTCATCAGGGCGCCGGGGACGGTCGAGTCGGACCCGAAGCGTACCGTTATCGTGCTCGCGGCAGGCGGCGGCCGCGTTCATGAAGTCAGAGTCGGCCTCGCAGATCGCGTGCAACGCGGCCAGGTACTGGCGCTCATCGACTCGCCGGATCTCGCGCAGGCATACGACGACAACGACAAGGCGGCCAGCACCGCGAAGCTCACTGACGCAAACCTCAAGCGCGCCGAGGATCAATTCAAGATCGGCGCGATCGCGCAACGCGACCTCGATCAGGCACGCAGCGACAACGATCAGGCAGTCGCCGAGTACCTGCGCACGCGAGCGCATCTGCGTGCCATGGGCGGCGCCGAGAACGCGCGCGGCAATGCGCGGCTCCTCGCGGTACGCGCACCGGTGACCGGCAGCGTGACGGCGCTCTCGATCGCACCGGGCGCCATCATCAACGACGACACCCAGCCGATCATGACTGTCGCGGACCTCTCGGTGGTGTGGGTGAGTGCCTTCGTCGCGGAGAAGGACCTGCCGCACGTGGCACGCGACGACGATGCCGAAGTCACCGTCGACGCCTACCCGGGCAAAATCCTGCACGGCAAGGTGACGTTCGTTCCTGACATCATCGAGCCGGACTCGCGGCGCAACAAGACGCGCATCGCGTTCGCGAATCCGGACTACGTTCTCAAGCCCAACATGTTCGCGTCCGTCACGCTGCACGGGCCGGCCCGGGAGCAGGTCGTCGTGCCGAGCTCGGCGCTGGTCATGAACAACGACCGCACCAGTGTGTTCGTCGCCACTGCGCCCTGGACCTTCGAGCGCCGTACCGTCGAGCTCTTGCTCGAAGAGAGCGCTCAGGCCGCGATCACCTCCGGGGTCAAGGCGGGCGAGCCGGTGGTCGTCAGGGGCGGAATCCTGCTCAATGATTGACGCCTTCGTCGGCTTCTGCCTGCACCGCCGCGTCGCGGTCATCGTCATCGCGGTGCTGCTCGCCGTTTTCGGTGTCTACGCCTGGGAGACCCTGAGCGTCGAAGCGTATCCCGAGCTCGGCGACGTCTCCGCGCAGGTCACGACGCAGATGCCGGGCCTCGCCGCCGAGGAAGTCGAGCAGCTCATCACCGTGCCGCTCGAGCGCGAGATCAACGGCACCCCGGGGCTGCTCCTGACGCGCTCGTCCAGCACGTTCGGTCTGTCGCTGATCACCGTGCTGTTCCGTGACGGCTATGAAGATTACTGGGCACGCCAGCGCCTGCTCGAGCGCATCAACCAGGTGACGTTGCCAGGCGGGGCCGCGCCGTCCCTCGATCCGGTGGCAGGCCCTGGCGGTGAGATCTATCGCTACACGCTCGAGTCGGACACCAAGAACCTGCAGGAGCTGTCCGAGATTCAGCGCTGGACGGTAATTCCGGCGATCAAGTCCGTCCCCGGTGTCGTCGACGACATCAACTTCGGCGGCTTCACCACCGTATACCAGCTGAATCTCGACCCGAAGCAACTGGATCGCTACGGCATTGGCATCACCGACGTCATCAACGCCGTCAACAACAACAACGCCAACTCCGCCGGCGGGCGCGTGTCGCGCGGGGATCAGAGCTACGTCATCCGCGGCGTGGGACTCATCAGGAGTCTCCCCGACATTGCCTCGACCGTGGTCACTCAGGTTAACGGTGTCCCGGTGCTGGTGCGCGACCTCGGGCAGCTGTCGCTCAGTCACCAGGAGCGCGAGGGCATTCTCGGCAAGGACAACAATCCGGACACGATCGAGGGGATCGTGCTCATGCTGAAGTACCAGAACCCCTCACAGACCCTCAAGGGCGTCCACGCCAAGGTGGACGAGCTCAACCGCAAGCTCGCCAGGCAGCACGTGCGGATCGTGCCCTACATCGACCGCGACGATCTGGTCCGCGCCACCGTTCAAAAGGTCGGTCGCACGATCCTCGAAGGCATCGCCCTCGTGTTCCTGGTCCTGATCCTGTTTCTCGGCAGCCCGCGCGCCGCGCTGGTGGCCGGGGTGACCATCCCCATGGCATTGGTGTCGGTGTTCACGCTCCTCAATCTCACGCACGTGTCCGCGAACCTGCTGTCGCTCGGGGCGATCGACTTCGGCGTTCTGGTCGATGGGGCGATCGTCGTGACAGAGGCCATCCTGCGGCGGCGCGAGGCCATGCCGACCGAGGAGCTGAGCGAGAGCGAGGTCAAGGCGGCCGCGGTGCAGGTGACGCGGCCGATCTTCTTCGCGACTCTCATCATCATCACCGCCTACCTGCCGCTGTTCTCCTTCGAGCGTGCCGAGGCGAAGCTGTTCACACCCATGGCCTACACCATGGCCTACGCGCTGTTCGGCGCCCTGCTCACGACGCTCGCGCTCGTGCCGGCGCTCGCGTATTACGCTTTCCGCAAACCGGGCCCCGTCTACCACAACCGCTGGCTCGAATGGCTGACCATCCGCTATGACCGCCTGCTCGCCGAGTGCATCGAACAGCCGCGCATCGTTTACGGGATCGTGATCTTCGCGCTGCTGGCTGTGATCGGGCTCGGTGCCACGGTGGGCCGGGATTTCCTCCCCGATCTGGACGAGGGCGCGCTGTGGCTGCAGGTGCAGATGCCGACCGGGCTGGCTCTCAACAAGGCAAGCGACATGGCGAGCGACCTGAGGCGCGCGATTCTCAAGTTTCCCGAAGTCTCCTACGTGGTGACTCAGACCGGCCGCAACGACGACGGCACCGATCCCTGGACCATGTCGCACGTCGAAGCACCGGTCGGGCTGCACCCCTACGATACCTGGCCGGCCGGTGAGAGCAAGAAGCAATTCCTCGACCGGATGGCGGCGACGCTGGCGCGCGATCTGCCCGAGTACTCGATCGGCATCAGTCAGCCGATCATTGACGGTGTCAACGACCTGATCGGCGGCGCGCACAGCCCGCTCGTGATCAAGGTCTACGGCGATGATCTGGACATGCTGCGCAAGCTGAGCCAGCAGATGGTCGATGTGCTCTACACGATTCGCGGTACTTCGAGTGCGTCGATCTTCCAGGAGCCACCGATCCCGCAGATCAACCTCAAGGTGGACCGCGAAAAGGCGGCCCGCTACGGCATCAACATCGTCGACGTGCAGAACGTGATCCAGACAGGGGTCGGCCAGGCTCCGGTCTCGACCGTCTTCGTTGGCGAGCGCACCTACAACCTCACGGTGCGCTTCGTCGCCACGAGCCGCAACACCCCGGACAGGCTGGCGAACCTGGGCGTGCACACCGCGAGCGGCATGCAGGTGCCGCTGTCCCAGATGGCGGACATCCGCGTGCAATCCGGCGAAAGCACCATCACACGCGAGAATGGCCAGCGTAACCTCACCATTCGCATCGACAATCGCGACCGCGACCTGACGAGTTATCTCAACGAAGCTCAGGCCAGGATTGCCGCGCGCGTGCACTTCGATCCGGACAAGGTGCGTCTCGAATGGGGTGGGCAGTTCGAGAATCAACGGCGCGCCGAATCACGGCTGGTTGTGATCATGAGCCTCGTCATGGGTCTGATGCTGATCTTCCTCACCATCGGATTGCGGTCGGTGCGCCAGGCGCTCCTGATCCTCGGGGTCGTGCCGCTCGCGACGCTCGGCGGGCTGGTCTCGCTGCACCTCACCGGCCAGACGCTCAACGTGGCTTCGGGCGTGGGCTTCATCGCACTGTTCGGCGTCGCCGTGCAGAACGGCATCATTATGGTGTCGAACCTCAATCGCATGCGCCGGGCGGGATTCGAGCTGCATGAGGCCATCATGAAGGGCGCGACCGAGCGGCTGCGCCCGGTGCTGATGACCGCCACAGTGGCGACGTTAGGGATGCTCCCGGCAGCCTTGCACACCGGCGTCGGCAGCGACGTGCAGCGTGGTATCGCCACCGTGGTCGTCGGCGGGCTCGCGATCGCGACCGTCCTCACCTTGTTCGTGCTGCCCGCGATGTATCATGTGGTCGAGCACTGGGCCGAGCGGCGCCACGGAGAGGCGCGATGGGCCTGAGCGTTTCGTTGCGCGTCGTTGCGGTCGCCGCCGTCGCACTGGCTGCAGCCTGTGCCGTCGGTCCGAACTTCCAGCGTCCAGCGCCGCCGCAGGATGCGGACTACGGCAACGCGCCCGCCAAGGGCACCGCCGCCACCGCACCCGGTACTGGCGGCGACGCCCAGCAGTTCATCGCCGGGATGGATATCTCAGGGCAATGGTGGGCACTGTTCGAGTCGCCGAAGCTCACGGGGCTCATCGAGCAGGCGCTCAAGGGAAATCCCAACATGGATGCGGCGCACGCGGCGCTCCGCCAGGCGCACAATCTCTACAAGTCGCAGCGCGCTTCGCTCTTTTCTCCGACGGTGCAGGGCAGCTTCAGCGCGCTGCGCGCCAAGAATGCGGTCAATACAATCGCCAATCCCACGAGCCTTCCCCAGGAGAATCCGTACTACAACCTGTTCACCGCGCAGCTCGATCTGAGCTACATGCCGGATGTCTTCGGCGGTTCCCGCCGTGCCCTGGAGGCGACCCGTGCGCAGGTCGAGGCTACGCGCTTCGAGCTGATCGCGACCTATGTGACCTTGAGCAGCAACGTCGTCACGACCGCCGTGGAGGAAGCCTCGCTCCGGGGCCAGATCGCCGCCACGGATCGGCTGCTGGCGCTGCAGCACCAGCTCACCGACACCGTGCAGCGTCAGCAGGCGATCGGTACGGCGAGCACCGCCGACCTGCTACAGCAGCAGGCCGCGGAAGCGCAGACGGCGGCGACTCTGCCCCCGTTGCAGAAGCAGCTCGGGCAGACGCGCGATGCGCTGACGGCACTCCTCGGCAGGCTGCCCGCCGAAGAACCCGTCGAGACCTTCCGGCTCGAAGAGCTGATGCTGCCGAAGGAGCTGCCCGTCAGTCTGCCATCGAAGGTCATCGAGCAGCGGCCGGACGTGCGGCAGGCCGAGGCGAATTTGCACGCCGCTTCGGCCGAAGTGGGTGTCGCGCTCGCCGACATGCTGCCGCAGTTCACGATCGACGCAAACACGGGGTCGACGGCGCTCGAGATCGGCAAGCTCTTCAGCCCCTACACCGGTTTCTGGACCATCGGCGCATCGCTCACCCAGACGCTGTTCGATGCCGGCGCACTCTTCTACCGGCATCGCGCCGCCGAGGACGCACTCGATCAGGCAGCCGCCCAGTACCGCGCCACGGTGATCCTCGCCTGCCAGAATGTGGCCGACACGCTGCGCGCCCTGCAGGCGGACGCCGATGCGCTCAAGGCGAATGCGGAGGCCGATCGTGCCGCCAAGGAATCGTTCGAGCTGGTGCGCAAGCAGTACCTGAATGGCAGCGCGAGCCTCGTGGCGCTGCTGAACGCCGAGCAGACCTATCAGCAGGCGGAGATCGCGCGGGTACAGGCGCAGGCCAATCGTTATTCGGACACCGCCGGGCTGTTCCAAGCCCTGGGCGGTGGCTGGTGGAATCTTCCGGAGGCAACCTTCAAATGAACGACCTGGTGTTGCGGGAGAATCGGAACGGCACCGCGATTCTGACGCTCAATCGTCCGGAGAAGCTGAATGCGCTCTCCAAGGACATGATCGAGACGCTCGAAGTGCACGTCGATGCGATCGAGCGCGAGACCAAGACCATCGGACTCGTGATCCTGCGCGGCGCCGGTGGCAACTTTTCCTCCGGGCACGACATGACGGAGGTGCTGGCGGAGGTCAAGGCGCACGCCAAGCCGCATCACTACGTCGAGGTCATCGACAAGGTGGCGAATCTGCCGCAACCGGTCATCGCCGCCGTCCAGGGGCATTGCTCGACGGGAGCCATCGAGCTCGCTCTCGCCGCCGATCTCATCGTCGCCACCGCGTCATCGTGCTTCACCGATGCCTATGCGCGCTGGGGACTGACCCCGATCTGGGGATTGAGCCTGCGTCTGCCCCATCGTATCGGCACCGCGAAGGCCGCCGAGATGATGTACACCTGCCGCAGCTACTCGGGCGCCGAGGCCTTCGAGATGCATCTGGCGAACTTCTGCTTCCCGGACGATCAGTTCGAAGCCGAGCTCGTGCGGCTGGCGGGGGACATCCTCGCGAACTCGTGGTACGCGAATCAGGTCGACAAACGCGCCTTGCTCGCAAGTGACGGTCTCACGCTGCGCGAGGCGCACGCGCTCAATCTCTTCAAGAACGAAGGACTGGCCCCCGATGCCGCCCAGCGCGTCGCGCGCTTCTTCAAGGCCCGCAAGAAAGGCTCCTGAGCGTCGGCGTCCCGACGGGGCGCACTGGGGCTTCACCTCGGCCCTGAAAAAACGTTATTGACTTGCGATCTCTCGGCGGCGTAGCTTTCTTTCGCCGAAATCCAACAACACAAGACGCGCGTGACGCGGTCACACGCCGCGCGTGCAGGGAAGCCTCGCCACAACGCCAAGAATCGGAAGGGGAAACCATGAAGCCCTCCACTTTACTTAATGTCGCCCTTGTGACCGTGAGTCTCGCCGCCAGTGCGCTCATTGGAGCGTCAACGCCGGCGCGGACAGCTCCCGCGCAGCTGCGCAACAGCAACGTGATCGTCATCCTGCGCGACCAGAAGCCAGAGCTGCCGGGCGTGCGCGGCATGCGCAGCATGCGCGCGGCGGCGCTCAGCGCGGCCCAGGACCCGGTCGTCGCGCACCTGCAGAATTCGGGCGCCACACGCATCCACCGCTTCGAGCTGATCAACGCGGTTTCCGCCCATGTTTCCGCCGCCGAAGCCCAGCAGCTCGCCGCCCACCCGCTGGTACAGGCGGTGGTGCCGGAAAGCGTGATCCGGTTACCGCGCCAGGCCAAGGCCGGCTCGCTGCTCGGGAACATGAGCCCCGACTCCAAGCCCTCGCCCGCCTTGTGCAACACGCTCGAGCCCGAGGCGCTGCAGCTCACGCATACGGCTTATCTCGATCCGACCATCCCGCAGGCGCAGCGCGTGCGCGACGGCAACGGTGAGTTCGTCACCGGCAAGGGGGTCAAGGTCGCCTGGATCGCGGACGGTCTCGACCCGACCGTTCTCGGTTTCACGCACACCGACGGCACGCCGGTATTCATCGATTATCAGGATTTCTCCGGGGATCCGGCGGGCACGCCTACCCGGGGCGGTGAAGCCTTCGGTGATGCGAGCTCGATCGCGGCCCAGGACACCCCGAACGGCAGGGTACTGCGCTACGACATCTCTCAGTTCGTCATCCCGGCACTCAACACCGTTCCCTCACCCTGCAACATCCGCGTCCGCGGCATGGCGCCGGGCGCCTCGATCGTGGGACTCAAGGCGTTCTCCCTGATCGGGATCACCACCAACACTGCGCTCGTTCAGGCGATCGAGTACGCCGTCGTACACGCCGACGTCGACGTCATCAACGAGTCCTTCGGCGGCAACCCCTTCCCTGACAACGACAACGATCCAGTCGCACTCGCCGATCAGGCGGCCGTGCGCGCCGGCGTCACGGTGGTCGCGGCGACCGGGGATGCCGGCTACAACGGCACCCTCGGCACGCCGGCAACGGATGCCGCGGTGATCTCCGCGGGCGCCACCACGCAACTGCGCCTCTACGCACAGGCCGGATACGGTGCCTCGTTCTTCGCCAAGGGGATGGGCTGGATCAGCAACAACCTTTCCGCCTTCAGCTCCGGAGGCTTCAGCATCAGCGGCCCGCGCACCCCGGACGTGGTGGCGCCGGGCGATCTCGGCTGGGCACTGTGCTCGACGAATGGCAACCTGTTCCTGGATTGCGGCTCGATTGCCGGCAATCCCTCGCCGATCGAGATCTTCGGCGGCACCAGCGAGTCTTCGCCCCTCACCGCCGGTGAGGCGGCTCTCATCATCCAGGCCTATCGGAGCACCCACCGCGGCGCGGATCCCTCGCCCGCGCTCGTGAAGCGGATCATCATGAGCACGGCGACCGATCTCGGCGCGCCGCCCCCCGAGCAGGGAGCCGGACTGATCGACGCACTCGCGGCGGTCAACGCGGCACTGTCGGTGGGTCGGCCGAGGGCCGCGGTGGGCACGACCCTGCTGTACAGCCCGACGAGCGCCAGCATCGACGCCGAGCCGAACACCTCGCAGACCGTCAACGTTGCCGTCACCAACACGGGCTCCGCCACGCAGCACCTGGAGCCCGAGCTGCAGGAGCTCGGGCCGCCGATTGCCGGTGCCACGACCACGGTGATGCTGAACAAGAGACTGCCCACCTTCCCCAGCCCGGGGGACTTCCCACGCTACTACGTCAAACAGAAATTCAACGTGCCAGAGGGTGCCGAGCATCTCGATGCCGCGATCGCCTGGCACGCGCCGTTCACCGGAACTCCGGTCATCGCGGATCTCGGCCTGATCGATCCGAACGGCCGCGACATCGGATACACGATTCCGCAGGGTGCTTCGAGCGGCTACGGGCACTTTGACGTCAACCATCCGACGCCCGGCACCTGGACGGCGATCATCTGGACATCCGCGGTCAGCGCCACGTACGTCGGGCCCGTGCAGTTCACCTGGACGGCCGAGCGCTACGTAAAATTCGGCTCGGTGTCGCCGGCGAGCTTTAACCTCGCGCCAGGGGTGACGCAGTGGGTCAGCGCCCGCTTCAGCATGCCGCGTCAGCCCGGCGACAGCGGGGTTGCGATCCGCTTCCCGGGACAGGGTGCGGAACACTCCGAGGTTCCGATCGCGCTGCGCACGCTGATTCCGATCGGACCCAACGGCGGCTTCTTCAACGGCACGCTGACGGGCGGCAACGGGCGCGGTGGCGCCGGTCCGACGCAGACCTTCGCTTTCGATGTTCCGCGCGGCGTCAACAACATGAGCCTGGGTGTGCAGATCTCCGACAACCTCTACCTGCTCGAGGGCGTCCTGGTCGATCCGCACGGCATGCAGCTCAGTGTCGGGCCGAATGTGGACGCGTCCGGCAACAGTGCCTTTGCCATGCAACTGAACCGCGCCAACCCCGAGCCCGGGCGATGGCGTTTCATCCTGCTGTTGAACTACTTCACCTCCGGCAACCAGACCTCGCTGCCGTTCACCGCGCAGATCGGCCTGGACAGCGCCCAGGTGAATGCCACGGGCCTGCCGAATAGTCCGGCCCAAAAGGTCTCGGTGAGCGGCGGACCGCTCAGGGTGCCGATCACGGTCACGAACAACAGCGCGTTGAGCCAGGCATACTTCGCGGACGCGCGCCTTGACTCCTTGACCACCCTCGCCTTTGGCACGGCGCCGGTGTGCCTGGATGGGAACGGCAATCCGATCACGCAACTGCCTTTCGGCTGCTGGGCGACGCTGCTGCCGACGCAGACGCGCACGGCTCAGTTCACCGCCTCTGCGGGGGCGCCCATCACCATGGATGCCTTCGGCAATACCGGCTATCTGGTCGGGTTCACGGGTGCGCCGGATCTCACGGCGGGCTCGATCGGCCCGAACACGGTGGCTGCATCGCTGACGGTGCCCGAGGTGCCCTGGGGAGAGTGGCTGCTGGATCCGACCCTGGTCGGGCCCTTCGGAGCGGGAGGCGCGCCGCCCACACCCGTCAACACGAACGTGGTCGCGCAGCTCAAGGCCTTCGACGCCGCCGTCTCGGCCGACAGCGGGGATCTCTGGCAGGACGTCGTGTTCGGCACCAGCACGTACAATCCGCTGGTTCTCGGCCCCGGCGCGACGGGCACGATCAACGTGACGATCACCCCGGAGGCGTCGCAGATCGGGCGTGTCGTGCGCGGTGCCATTTACGTGGACACCTTCAACGGCACCGTGCAGACCGGCGATGAGGTCGTGGCGTTCCCGTACGCCTACACGGTCGTGAAGTAGAGGTTGAGCTCTCGCGGGGCCGGTCGTTCTGGCCGGCCCCGCTTCCTCGTACGGATAGCACGACGCACTGATTGCCGCGAGATCAAGCGGCGAAGCCGGCGTGCACGCTCGGGACTGCGCCTGCGCCCGCGAGCAGCTGCGCGAGTGACTGTGCGAGATCCGCCGCGCCGAGAGGCTTCACGAGCACGGCCTGCACACCGGCCGCAGTCGCTGCCGCGTTGAGATCCGGGCCGCCGTAGCCGCTCACCAGAATCGCCGGCAGCTCCGGCCGCAACCGCCGAAGCTCGGCGAGCAGCTCGAGCCCCGAGAGCTCCGGCATGATCGCATCGGTCACAGCCGCATCGAAGCGCTGCGGTGCCGCGCGGAACACTCGCAATGCTTCGATCGCACCGACGCAGCCAACGGGCTCGTAGCCGAGCGAGGCGAGCACTTCTTCTGCCAGGCGTACGAGGCTTTCTTCGTCATCGACCACGAGGATGGTCTCGCCGTTGCCGCGCGGCGCCGCGAGTGGCGCCGGCTCCTGCGCCGGCTCAGCCTCGGTGAGCGGGAGGTAGACGCTGAAAGTAGTGCCGGTGCCGGGGGAGCTGCTCACCTCGAGCGCCGCGCCGTGATCGAGCACGATGCCATGCACCAGGGAGAGGCCGAGCCCGGTGCCGGCGCCGACCGGCTTGGTCGTGAAGAACGGCTCGAAAATGCGCTCGAGCTGTTGGGCGCTCATGCCCGCACCCGTGTCGCTCACTTCGACGCAGGCGTAACGCCCGCGCTGCAGCCGTCCCACGGTGCAGTCGCGCGTCTCGGTGACGTCCATCGCGACGGCACGCACGCGCACCGTACCGCCCGCGCCGACCGCCTGCACCGCGTTGGTCACGAGGTTCGCCAGCATCTGGTGGAGCTGCGCCGGATCCCCTGCGACCACGAGCGGTGCCGGCGGCTCGCTCATCTGCACCCGCACCTCGGGTGGCAGCGCCGCGCAGGTGAGGTTGTGCACCTCCGTCAGGATCTTCTGCAACGACACCGCCTTGGCGCTGCCCACACCGGGTCGGCTGAAGGCGAGAATGCGGGCCACCAGGTCGCGGGCGCGATTCGCCGCCACCACGATATTGTCGATGTAGCGTTGCTGCAGGCTCCCCGGGCCGCTGTGCTGCCCGGCGAGCTCCGCGTAGCCGAGCACGGCGCCCAGCACATTGTTGAAGTCATGGGCGATCCCACCGGCGAGAGTCCCGAGCGCCTCCAGCTTCTGCAACTGGTGCAGTTGCGCGGTAACCCGCTCGTGCCGTTCGAGTTGACGGAGGAACGCAATCAGCAGCACCGCGGCGAGCGCGCTGATGACGAAGGTGCCCGCGACGCTTTTCCAGGCCTTGCTGCGCCACACGCCGAGAATGTCCCGCTCACTGCGGCCGACCAGCACGACCGCGGGATACCCGGGTACCCGACGCAGGCTGGCCCGTGTCCGGCCGAGTTGCGGATCCTCGACAGTAGTGTGGAGCGCCTCGCTCGTGCCGAGACCCTGCACTGCGCGAAGCCATGGCGAGGGCTGTGTGCTCACCTCCGGGTGTTCGCGGCTGACCAGTGTCATGCCGTCCGAGCGCAGCAGCTCGATGGTGCTGCCGGGACCGAGGTCGAGCGCCTGGTAGAAGCGCCGGATATAGGCGACATCGACCGTGGCACCCGCGATGCCACGGAAGCCGGGCCCGGGGAGGCGGCGACTGAGGGCAAAGGTCGGCTCACCGGTCGCGCGGCTGATGAACGGCTCGCTTACGTACAACCCGAGATCCGTCCGGTCAACATGCGCTCGGTAATAGGAACGGTCGCTGAGATCGCTGTTCGCGCCGGTGGGTGCGGTGCTCAAATGCAGTTGCCGCGCCGGATCGAAGAGGAACAGGTTGCGCACCTGCGGCACGCCGCTCATGTGCCGGCGCAGCAGGTCCGGGATGGTGTCTCGGGACTGCGGTGATCCGCTCGCGTCCGGATCGAGCAGCATCGCTTGCCGCAGGATCAGGTCGGTAGTCTGCAGAGCACGCGCGGCCTGCTCGGCGAGCGCGCCCGCGACGTTATCGTGCTGGCGCTCGGCGAGTGCGAGCGTCGTCTCGCGGTCGTGCAGGGTTTCGAACAGTGTCGACAGCCACACCGCTGCGCACACCGCGGCAACGATAAGCACCAGGCGCAGCCGCAGCGCGTGGCGGCGCGCGCTTTCCCGTCGCGCCGCTTCCGCCGGTGGAGAAAGCGCCGGTGTCAGTGCGTCGGGCTCAGGTCGAGAGCTGCCCATAGGTCAGAGCGGGTGAAGGGCTTTGCCAGGATGCGCGTCGCTCCGAGCCGCAGCGCCATGGCATGATTCGCCATATCTCCGGCGCAGAACCGGCCCGAGGCGAGCACGATCGCGGCACGCGGATAGGCACGGCGCCAGGGGACGAGGACCTCATGAGCCTGCTGCTGACATGCCACGTCGACCAGTATCGCATCGATGTCGACCAGCCGTTTCGGCTGTGCTTCCGGCCAGACCGCCTGGGCACCGGCGGCCGCTAGCCACTCGCCGATCAGCTCACGGTGAAGCCTATCATGCTCCACGACCAGCACGCGCTTCACGGGTGGCTCCGGCGGTGAGCAGTGTGCCGCGCCCGCACGTACTCATCGTCGATGACGATGAAACGGTGCGTCAGCTCGTGGATCAGTACCTGGCGCAGAACGATTTCCGCGTCTCGGGCGCGAGCCGCGGTGCGGAGCTGATGGGAGCGCTCGGCGGCCAGGTGATCGACCTCGTGCTGCTCGATCTGCGGCTCCGCGGGGAGGATGGCATGCAGCTGCTGCGGCAGGTACGTGCGCAGTCGCAGATCCCCGTGATCATCCTCACCGGGCGCACTGAGGAAGCCGACCGTGTCATGGGGCTCGAGCTCGGCGCCGACGACTACCTCACCAAGCCCTTCAGTCCGCGCGAGCTGCTCGCGCGCATTCGCACGGTCCTGCGACGCACTCACGCGGGGCAGGAGGTGCATGGTGCACCGGTCTGCCGCGCCTATCGCCTCCCCGGCTGGGAGCTGAACCTGCGTACCCGGCGCCTGACGGGCGAGCACGGCGCGGAGGTGGCCCTCAGTAACGGAGAGTTCAACCTGCTCGCGGCGCTGCTCGCCAGCGCCAATCGCGTGGTGACGCGGGACCAGCTGATCGAGATGAGTCGTCGCTACGACAACGAGGTCTACGACCGCGCCGTCGACGTGCAGATCCTGCGTTTGCGCCGCAAGCTCGAGCGCAATCCCGCCGAGCCGCAGATCATCCTCACGGAGCGCGGTGCCGGCTATCGCATTGCCGTTCCGGTCGAAGCGGTGTATTGAGCGTCGTCTCGTCATCCTGAGCCAGCCAGCGCGAACAGCGCGCACCGCGCGGACCGCGGCAGCGCCGCGCCGCTACAGCCGATAGCGGACTTTCACCCGCGCCTGTCGCGGCGCGCTTGCAGCGCAGGTTTCACCCGTAACACGGCAGCGGCGGCCCGTAACCGACTGCGCAGACGGGTGCGATATCGTTGGGCCACATGTGGATCGTCCAACTGGCGCTGCGGCGCCCGTATACCTTCCTGGTGCTCGCCATCGTGATCACCCTGCTCGGGGTGTTCTCGATCCTGCGTACGCCAACCGACATCTTCCCGAACATCCGCATCCCGGTGGTGGCCACCATCTGGCGCTATACCGGACTCTCTCCCGACGAGATGGCGACCCGCATCGTTCTCGGCACCGAACGCGGCGCGCAGACCACCGTCAACGACGTCGAGCACACCGAGTCCCAGAATGTCACCGGGACCTCGGTGGTGAAATACTTCTTTCAGCCCAACGTGAACGAGGAGCTTGCGTACGCGCAGGTCACGGGTATCTCGCAGACCGTCCTGCGTGCGGCACCGCCGGGCACCACACCGCCCTTCATCCTTGCCTACAACGCCTCCTCGGTCCCGATCGTGCAGCTCGCGCTCTCCAGCGAGAAACTCTCCGAAGCGCAGCTCTTCGACCTCGGTAACAACATCATCCGCGTCGGCCTCGGCACCGTGCGGGGTGCCTCCATGCCCTACCCTTACGGTGGCCTGCAGCGGCAGGTGCAGGCCGACCTCGACCCGGACGCGTTACGAGCCACCGGTCTCTCGGGGAACGACGTCACTGCCGCCATCGCCTCGCAGAACTCGATTCTGCCCGCCGGCACCCAGAAGATCGGCGACCGCGAGTACTTCGTCACCGTCAACGCCAACCCGCGCAGCGTGGCCGAGCTCAACGATCTGCCGATCACCACCCGTAACGGCACCGTGATCTACGTGCGTGACGTGGCGCACGTGCGCGACGGTTATCCGCCGCAGACCAACATCGTGCGCCGCGACGGGCACCGCGGGGTGCTGATGAGCCTGCTCAAGACTGGCAGTGCCTCGACACTCGATATCATCAAGGACGTCAAGCGACGCCTGCCGGGCATACGCGACCAGTTGCCGCCCGGCTTCAACATCGATCTCGTCGGCGATCAGTCGGTGTTCGTGAGCGCCGCCATCGAGGGCGTGGTGCGCGAGGCGGTGATCGCGGCGGCGCTCACTGCGCTCATGATTCTGCTGTTCCTCGGCAGCTGGAAGAGCACGCTGATCATCGCGGTGTCGATTCCCCTCTCGATACTGACCTCGATCATCTGCCTGTCAGCGCTCGGCGAGACGATCAACATCATGACCCTCGGTGGACTCGCTCTCGCGGTCGGCATCCTGGTCGATGACGCGACCGTGACCATCGAGAACATCAATATGCACCTCGAGCAGGGGCAGGCGGTCGAAGAAGCGATCCTCAACGGCGCACACGAAATCGCGCTCCCCGCGCTCGTCTCTACGCTCGCCATCTGCATCGTGTTCGTGCCGATGTTCATGCTGGCGGGGATCGCGCGCTACCTGTTCGTGCCGCTCGCGGAGGCGGTGGTGTTCGCCATGCTCGCTTCCTACCTGCTGTCGCGGACGCTCGTGCCGACGCTTGCCAAATACTGGTTGCAGCTCCACGAGGGCCACACCAGCGCCCCGCGCAACGCGGCGCAGCGCTTCCAGCGCGGCTTCGAGCAGTGGTTCCAGCGCACCCGCGAGCGTTATCACGCGCTGCTCGCGCGTGCCCTGGCGGCCGGCCCGCGTTTCGCCCTGCCCTTCCTCGGCGCGATGGCCGCGACCGCGCTCCTCGCCTTTCCGCTCGGCCGCTTTCTCCCGGGTCTCGGGCAGGACTTCTTCCCGAGCGTCGATGCCGGGCAGATCAAGCTGCACCTGCGCGCCTCGACCGGCATCCGCATCGAGAGAACTGCCGCGCTGTGCGACGACATCGAGGCGACCATTCGCAGCGTGATTCCGGCGCGCGAGGTCACGACCATCGTCGACAACATCGGCCTGCCTTACAGCGGCATCAACCTGTCGTACTCGACCTCAGCGCCCGTCGGGCCGGGCGACGCCGACATTCTCATCAACCTCGCCCCGAGCCATCAGCCGACCGAGCGCTACGTGCACGCGCTGCGCGAGAAACTGACCGCCCGTTATCCTTCGACGACTTTCGCCTTCCAGCCGGCGGACATCGTCAGCCAGATCCTCAATTTCGGGCTGCCAGCGCCGGTCGACGTGCAGGTGGCGGGTGTCGACACGGATGCCACGCGTCGCTACGCCAACCAGTTGCTGACGCGCATGCGCAGGATCCCCGGCCTGGTGGACGCGCGCATACAGCAGCAGTACGACTACCCGACGCTGAATGTCGATGTCGACCGCAGCAAGGCGGCACTGCTCGGCCTGACCGAGACCGACGTCGCCTCGGATCTGCTGGTGTCGCTCTCGGGCAGCTCGCAGACGACGCTGTCGTTCTGGATCGACCCGAAGTCCGGCACACAATACCCGGTGGTCGCGCAGACACCGCAGTTCCGTCTCACCTCACTCGCCGATCTGGCCACGACGCCGGTGACCTCGGGCGGCTCTTCGAATGCGAGCGCCGGCGGTGCCAGTCTGGTCAACGGGGGCACGGTCGGCGGCCGCGCCAACGGTGGTAGTGGCCTCCAGCTCCTCGCCAATCTCGCCACGTTCCGCCGCAGCGAGTCTCCGGCTGTCGTGAGTCACTACGACGCATTGCCCGTGATCGACATCTACGCCGGCGTCGAGCGCACCGATCTCGGCTTCGTCGCGGCACAGATCGAGCGCATCGTCCGTGACACCCACTCCCTGCTGCCGCGCGGTGCGAAGGTCACGGTACGCGGCCAGGTGACGACCATGACTCAGTCCTTCACGGGACTGCTCATCGGTCTGGCCGGGGCCGTGGTGCTCGTCTACCTTTTGATCGTCGTCAACTTCCAGTCGTGGCGCGATCCGTTCATCATCATCACGGCGCTGCCGGCGGCGCTGGCCGGCATCGTGTGGATGCTGTTCCTCACGCACACCCCGGTGAGCGTGCCGGCGCTCACCGGCGCCATCATGTGCATGGGCGTTGCCACCGCCAACAGCGTCCTCGTCATCAGCTTTGCGCGCCAGCGCATGGATGCGGGCGATGATGCCGCTCATGCGGCCCTCACCGCCGGTGTGACGCGCTTCCGGCCGGTGTTGATGACCGCGCTCGCGATGATCATCGGCATGCTGCCGATGGCGCTCGGCCTCGGTGAGGGCGGCGAGCAGAATGCGCCGCTCGGCCGCGCGGTGATCGGTGGCCTGGTGTTCGCCACCGTCGCGACGCTGTTCTTCGTGCCGACGGTCTTCAGCATCATCCACGGACGCCGGAGCGCCTGATGTTGGACAGCTCACCAGGTGCCGCTGCGGTTAAATCGCCCTACCGGCACTATCTGTGGGCCGCCATCGCTCTTGTCGTGCTGTTCGCGGCTTGGGGAATCCTCAGCCGGTTGAGTATGCGCAACTCGCTCGACCGCGAGGCCAAAGCGGCGGCCGTCCTCACGGTGCTGACGACGCAGCCGCACAGTGGGCCGGCAGCCAATGCGTTGGTTCTTCCCGGCAGCGTGCAGGCCTACTACGAGGCGCCGATCTACGCACGCACCAGCGGCTATCTGAAGATCTGGTACACGGACATCGGCGCCGCGGTGAAGAAAGGCGAGCTGCTCGCCGAGATCGACACCCCGGAGGTTGACCAGCAGCTGCGACAGGCGGAGGCGGATCTCGGTACTGCGCGCGCCAACTACGACCTCGCGCGCACCACCAACGAGCGCTGGCAGGGCCTGCTCGCGACCCAATCGGTCTCACAGCAGGACGCCGACCAGCGGGCCGGCGATGCCGCAGCCAAGGCGGCCGCACAGGCCTCCGCGGCCGCCAACGTGGCGCGGCTGCACGAGCTCGAGGGCTTCAAGCGCGTCGTCGCGCCCTTCGGCGGCGTCGTGACCCAGCGCAACACCGACGTCGGCGCGCTCATCAATGCCGGCGAGACTCCCGGCAACGCGTTGTTTCGCGTGGCCGATACGCATCGCCTGCGCATCTATGTCCAGGTGCCGCAACCCTACGCGGCGGAGATCACCGCCGGCATGAGTGCGGCGCTCGAGTTCACCGATCACCCCGGGAAGCACTACGCGGCGACGGTAGCCTCCACCGCCCACGCGCTCGATGCAGTCTCGCGTACGCTGCAGGTCGAACTGCAAATCGACAATTCCACGGGTGAGCTGCTGCCCGGCGCCTACGTGCAGGTGACCTTCACGCTGCCGCCGAGTCCCGGCACCCTGCGTATACCGGTGAACACGGTGATCTTCCGCGGCAAGTCGCCGCAGGTGGCAACGGTCGACGATGGCCAGCATGTGCGACTGCGCGAGATCGCCGAAGGACGAGACTTCGGCACCGAGATCGAGGTGCTGGCCGGGATCGCACCGAACGATACCCTGATCGTGAATCCGCCGGATTCCATTGCCGATGGTGCGCAGGTGCGCATTCAGCCGGCGCAGCCGCAGCAGCCGCAGAAGCCGGGCGCCGCGCTGGCGGCGGAACATTCCTCGTGAGCGACACGCGCCGACTCGCCCTCGCGACGCTGCTGGGCTCGGCCCTTGCGGCTTGCTCGCTCGCCCCGCACTACGAGCGGCCATCGACGCCACAGCCGCCCGCGACCTACAAGGAAGCGGGCGAGTGGAAGGTCGCGGCGCCCGCCGACGCCGCAGCGCACGGGCGCTGGTGGACGATGTTCGCGGACCCCGATCTCGATGCGCTCGAAGCCCAGGTGAGCGCTGCCAATCAGAGCCTCAAGGCGGCGCTGGCGCGGCTCGAGGAGGCGCGCGCACAGACTCGCATCGCGCGCTCGAACTGGTTCCCCACCGTGACTGCCGACGCGAGCGTGACCCGCGCGGAAAGCTCCGTCTACTCTTCGGGCTACGTGCCGGGCAAGACCCGTACCGGCAACGCCTTCCTGCTGAGCGGCGACCTTTCCTATGAGATCGACGTATTCGGCCGCGTACGCAATACCGTCGCCGGCGCCCGCGCGACCGAGCAGGCGAGCGCGGGCGATGTCGGCGCGCTCGACCTGTCGCTGCACGCCGAGCTCGCGAGCGACTATTTCGTCCTGCGCGGGCTCGACATCGAGCAGCGCTTTCTCGATCACACCGTCGCCGACTACGGCCGCGCGCTGCAGCTCACCCAGAACCTCTATCAGGGTGGCGCGGCGGCCATCTCGGACGTGCAGCAGGCGGAGGCGCAGCTCGAAACGGCGCGCACTCAGGCGGAAGACACCCGTCTGCGCCGCGCGCAGACCGAGCACGCCATCGCGGTGCTCGTCGGTCGGGAGGCTTCGAGCTTCTCGCTCACGGCTCGCGCCGATGACACCTTCCCGGCGCTGCCGGTGATCGAGCCCGGCGTGCCGTCCGAGCTGCTCGAACGGCGGCCGGATGTGGCCGCCGCCGAGCGGCGCGTCGCCGCCGCCAACGCGGGCATCGGCGTGGCGCGCGCCGCCTACTTCCCGGTCTTCGACCTCTTCGCTACGGCGGGCTCGGCGGCGATCTCCACCGCCACCTGGCTCACTGCGCCGAGCCGTTTCTGGTCGCTCGGACCGCAGGCGGTGCTCACGCTCTTCGATGGCGGCCTGCACGCCGCGCAGTCCGCCGCGGCGCATGCGAGCTACGACGAGCAGGTCGCCAACTACCGCGGCACCGTGCTCACGGCCTATCAGGATGTCGAGGACAACCTCGCAGCGATCCGCCAGCTGCAGCTGCAAAGCGTCAGTCAGGCGGCCGCGGTGAAGGCAACGCAGGGCGCGCTCGACCAGGCCAACCTGCGCTACAAGGGCGGAATCGTCACCTATCTCGAGGTCGTCTCGACCGAGAATGCGGCGCTCGCCGCGCGGCTCACCGCCGCCGATATCGACATCCGTCGCGGTACCGCCGCGGTGCAGCTGGTGAAGGCGCTCGGCGGGGACTGGAATCCCGGCGCGATGACGGTGGCCTACCGCAGATAGGCATGCACGATGTCGATCAGGTGCTTGGCGCCGCGCGCGCGCCCGCGGTCGCGGTCGCGGGCCGGATCCGAGACGTGCATGCGGATGTGATCCTCGAGCAGCTCCGCCATCAGACCATTCGCAGCGCCGCGCGCTGAGACCGTAAGCTGCATCACGCGGGCGCAATCTGCATCGCGCTCCAGGGCACGCTCGATGGCGTCCACCTGGCCGCGCAGCCGCCGTACGCGCTGCAGCAGGCGGGTCTTGTCCTCAATCGTGTGTGCCACGCTCGGTCCTCGGAAAAACTCGTATAGGATGGGGGGTATAGTATACAAGCGCCGGCGGCCGCGGGCACCGCCGGCTGACCGCCGCCGCGCAGTTACCGACCCTGCCTGAAGCGAGTACTAGCCCTGCGGCGCGCGCACGTCCGCCTGCGCCTGCTCCTCGGCGCGGCTCACTTCCGCGCGCACGTCGGCGCCGGGCTTGAGGTCGTGGATCGCCGGGCCGAGCTTCTCGCCGCCGCTCATCCGGGTCTTCAGGTCCTTGAAGGGAATGCCGGTGTTCTTCGCCGCGTGGAGCGCTGCCGCGCATTCGGTCATGCTCTCGAACCCGCTGCAGGCCTCGGTTGCCGACATGTCCGCGGGCACGAGCTCCGCGAACCGTGAGCTCTGGATCGGACCCTCTGGCTGCGCCTCGGACGCGCTCTCGGGGTCAGGCGCTGGCTGCCCGGGCGGCACCTCGTGGCTCGAAGGCTGCTGGGCGTACGCCAGTGCGGCAAGCGCGAGTGCGGCCGCCGCCGTGATCACCGTTGCCAAGCGTCTCATCACACACCTCCTGGTGTCGCAGCCGTGCCTGCAACTGAGACGGCAGGCCAGGCGGGAAGTTCGTGCTCAGCGCACGCGTGCGAAATCGATGAAGCCGCGCTGCACGTCGGTGCTCAGCAGCTGCACACGGACGGTGTCGCCGACATCGAGTCCCGCGAAGCCCTTCACCAGGCGTCCTTCGGCGAGCGGTTGTGCGATGCGCACCCAGGTGCCTTTGGCGGACGCGCCGGTGACCATGGCATCGAACTGCGCGCCGATACGCGTCTGCAGCAGCAGTGCCGCGGCGGATTTGCGTACCTGACGCTCGACTTTCGCGGCGTTGCTCTCCTGCTCGGTGCAATGCGCACCGAGCGCGCGCAACCCCTCATCGCCGTACGGCGCCGCGGCGCCCTTGAGCGCAGCCTTGAGCAGGCGCTGCGTGATCACATCCGGAAAACGACGGTTGGGGGCGGTCGCATGTGTGTAGTCATCCACCGCGAGTCCAAAGTGTCCTTCGGACGGCTGCCCGTGCGGTTTGAGCACGTACTCGCCGGCACCGAGCAGCTTGACGACCGCGAGCGACAGGTCGGGGAACTGCGCCGGGGCGGCCTGCTGGCGTTTCACCAGGAAGTCGCTCAAGGCACGTGGGTCGGGTGTGGCCGGCAGCGTCTCGCCGCAGCCGCGCGCCAGAGCCACGATCCGGTCCCAGCGCTTGGGTGGGCGCAGCACGCGGCGCAAAGACGAGCTGCCGTGGCTCTCGAGGAAGCGCGCGACGACGCCGTTGGCCGCGATCATGAAGAACTCGATGATCTCCTTGGCGCGGTTGTTCTCATCGGGTTTCAGGTCGATCAGCTGCGCGCCGTCGTAGACCGCCTGCGCTTCGAGCGTGGTGAGCGACAGGGCGCCCTGGGCGCGCCGCACGCGTTTCAGGGTCTGCGCCACGCCGTCCTGGATGCGCAGCTGCTGGTCCATGCCGGCGACAGCGGCCAGCGGCGGCGGTGGCGCCCCGTGGCCGTCCAGCCAGGCGGCGACCCCGTTGTAGGCGAGCTTGGCGCGATTCACGACGACCGCGCGGTAGACGTCCGCGGTCGTAATGCTGCCATCGGCGGCAATCGTCATGTCGATGACGAGGCTCAGTCGTTCCTGACCTTCGGCGAGGCAGGTCAGGTCGGTCGAGAGCCGCTCGGGAAACATCGGGAACACCTGTGCGGCGGTGTACACGGATGTGGTGTTGGTGCGGGCGTGCGCATCGAGCGGTGAGCCACGGACGATCAAAGCGTCAACATCGGCGATCGCCACGAGGATGCGCACCGCGCCCTCCGCCAGCGGCTCGGCCACCGACAGCTGATCGAGGTCGCGCGAGTCGTCGTTGTCGATCGAGCACCATAGCAGCGCGCGCTGATCGCGGATCTGCGGTCCGCGCTCGACGGCGGGCGCTGCGATCGTGCGCAACTGCGCCGCGGCATCGGGCGGCAAGTCGGGCTCGAGACCGTGATCGAGCATGTCACGATGTGCGATGCTCTTGAGGTCGACGGCCGGCTGCGACGGCGATGACATCGCGGCATGATACAGAATTGGCGGAGGGCACCGCAGCTTCCTCTGTGGCGCCCTCCTTCTCGAGGCGCGGCCTCCTGCCACGCCCGATTCGTGGCTGTTACATGCTCGGCATCGTGCCCGTGTAGTAGACGATCACATATGCCCTGAGCGTGCCGGTCGTGGCCGGCGCTACAGGCGCCTGCGGCACCCCGAACACTTTCACCGGCGCAGCGACGCCGAGTCCGGCGCTGATGGCTGCGAGCCCGGCAGGGGTCGTGATGTCGATCGGGCTCACCGTGATCAGCCCGTTGCTGCGGTCGATCTGATAGACGAGCGTCGCCGAGCCCATGGTGGTACTGACACTTATGGTGACCGGCAGCGTTCCTCCCGGCACGGAGATCGCAAAAGTGTTGCCGGCAAACGCCGCGCTCACCGCTCCGAGTGGCAGCGGGGTCGGCACGAGCACCGCGTCGCGCACGTGCCAACCGCTCGCGTTGCTGCCGCCATCGCCCCAGGTGGCGACGCTTTGACCCGATGCGGGCAGTGCGCCCACCGTGCCGCCGAAATTCACGGCGCCCCCGGCCGTCGCTGCGAAGCTCGTCGTGGCGCCGCTGCCGAAAGTGACCGTCGTCGGGAAAGTGAAATCCCACCACTTGAAGCCGCTGATCGGGTTGCCGTCATCGTCGAACCCGTTGACCAGCGTGTCGGCGATGTAGCCGAGGCTCACCGAGTAGTTGTCGTTCGCGATGAGGTATTGCGAGGTATAGGTAAGAGCCGTGCCGCTGGCGTTGGAGATGTGACCGCCATAGGCCGCGGTCTCGATGTCGATGGTGTCCGCCACCATCGGCACGGCGAGTGGATCGACCGCACTCACGTGTACCTTGAAGCCGCGTACCAGGTCCTGATTGGCGAGAAAGCCCGTACCGGTCGCGATCGGAGTGGCATCGGCGATGGCGTTGTAGGGGGTGCGGAAGAAGAACTGGGTGCCGGCGTTCACCGCGACCGGCACGCCGTGCCCGTCCTCGTCCGCGACCGTGATCACAGCGTTGGTGGTGTCGACGTGCAGCACGTGGCCCTCGGGGCTCATCCACACCTTCTCGAACTGACTGCTCGCCCAGACGCGCACCGCCACCAGAGTGCCGTCCCCCTGGTAGCGCGCCGCGACGCGCACGTACTTGCCGTTGAGCGACGACTCGCCGCCGAAGTTGCTGACGACGCTGCGGCTGCCGCCATCGAGATCGTAGACGATGGTGCCGTTGGCACCGTCGGCAGCGATCGTGAGCGCCTGGGCGCTCGCGATCGCAGTCTCGGGGTTGGTGGCCGGATACGCCGCGAAGTCCTTGGTGATGCTGAGCGCGGCGGAGGTGACGCCCGTGACCGTGCCGTAGGTGTGGCGCAGCACGAGCTGCGTGATGTCGGGCACCGCCAGCCGGCGCACCGGGCCCTTGAAATTCACTGCCCACAGTGTCGTGCCGGCAGCCGCGGGCGGAGTGTGGCCGACGATGAATGCCGGGTGTGCCAGGTCGAACTCGAGATCGAGCGCATTGCTCGTGCCGGTGCTTACCGCGAGCGGCGTGTCGAAGTTGATGTTCACCGTCACCGTGAGGTTGCCGGCATTGCCCTGCCCGCCCTGGATCTGGATGTCGCCCGCCGGGACACTCGCGCCGCCCGGCAGCGGGAAGCCCGACTGCGGGTCGCTCGCCACCGTGAGCAGCACGTCGCCGGGATTCGCGCCGAGGGTGAGAATCGCAGCGGAGTAGTTTCCGGGCGGCACACTGACGTTGCCGAGGATCTCGCCGAGCTGATCGAGCTGCTCGAGGTTCACATACGGGGCCGGGGCATTCCACACGGTTACGGGGTTGCCGCCGCCGGCCGGCACGAGCGCGATGCTGAGCACGCGCACACCGACGCAGGCCCAGTCGTCCGATGAGGCATCGCTCATCGTCACGGCCATCGTCGCCTGCGCGGGCGGCTGCGGCATGTTGGAGCCGGAGGAGCTTGCGCCTCCACCGCCGCAGGCAGCGACGCCGGCGGTGAGACCCGTAACGAGCGCGCTCGAGACCGCGCGACGCAACATATTGCGCTGCATAGGCAAGATCCTTCTCTCGGTTGGTTCGCTGCGCCGGCTCCTGCCGGCTGTGCTGCTTTATAGCGGCCGAGCGCGATGTTGGTTGACGCGCTCGACGGACTCAATCGTCGTGCCGCAGGAGTCGTGTGACGTGTTGTTTGGCGCGTTCGCAGGCATGAGCGAGCTCGAGTCCGCCCGCGAGTCCGGCGGCGATCGCCGACGCGAGCGCACAGCCGGTGCCACGCCGCATGGCATCGACACGCGGTGCGCGCAGCCAGCGTGGCGGCGCCGCGGCCGCGAGCAGCAGGTCCACAGCCTCCGCTCCATCGCCGTGACCACCCTTGAGCAGCACCGCGCGTGGACCGAGCGCGAGCAGCGCTGCGGCCTGCTGCAGCAGCTGCGCTTCGCCGCGGGCGCTGTGCGTGCCGAGAAGCGCTGCCGCTTCCGGAATGTTAGGTGTCAGAACTGTCGTGCGTGGCAGCAGCGCTGTGCACAACGCGCTGCGCCCCGCCTCATCCAGCAACTCGCCGCCGGACGACGATATCAGCACCGGGTCGAGCACCAACGGCAGCGGCGTCGCCGGCAAGGCCGCCGTCACCGCGAGCACCGTGGCGCGCGTCGCCAGCATGCCGACCTTGATCGCATCCACCCGGCATGTCGCGAGCGCCGCCGTCATCTGGGCCCGTACCAGCTTCGCGGGGATGACATGCACGGCCTCGAGCTGTGTGTCCGATTGCGCCGTCACCGCGGTCACGACGCACAGGGCACGCGTAGCGAACCGTGTCAGCGTGCGTACATCGCGCGTGAGGCCCGCCCCGCCGCTGGAATCGGTGCCCGCGATGAGGAGAACCGCGCTCACTCGCCGAGTGCGAGCAGCGCGAGGTTGGCATGTCCCTGGCTGCGCAGCGCCTGCGCCGCACGCCACGCCCGCAGCCCGCTGCGACAGCAGAGGACGATGCGCGGCTCGGTGGGCAGAGGCAGCTGCGCTTTCTCGAGTGCCTCGACGCCAACTCGCAGCGCCGCTGGGAACGGCGAGACCGGTGCCTCGCTGAGGCTGCGCAGATCGATCACGACATCGCTGCCGCCCACCTCGGCGGGCGCGATGAACGGGATCGGCTCCTCGAGCGGCTCGGTGGCGTCGGCGAATGAGAAGCCGCCGAGGTGCAGCGTACGAAAATCCACCGACAGGAGCCGGCCCGCCGCCGGCGGTTGCCAGTCGAGCAGCAGGGCGAGTGCCAGGTGTGCCTCGAGCGTCCCCATGACACCGACCGCAGTCCCGAGCACGCCGGACTCGGCGCACGAGCCGGCGTTGCGCGGCAGCTCCGGAAACACTGCGCGATAGCTCGGCGCACCGCCGCAGAAGGCACCCACGTAGCCGGAGAGCCCGAGGACGGATGCGCTCACCAGCGGCTTGCCGGCGCGCTGAGTGGTATCGCTCAACAGGTAGGTCACGGCGAAACTGTCGGCCGCGTCGATCACGACGTTCGTCCCCGCAACGAGACGCGCGGCGTTGAGCGAGCTCAGGCGCTCGCACACCGCCTCGATGCGAATGGCGGGATTCAGCGCCGCGAGCGCCGCGCGCGCCGCCTGCGCCTTCGGCTGCCCGATGTCGCTCATCCTGTATAGCGGCTGACGGTGAAGGTTGGACTCCTCGACCTCATCGTGATCGACGATGATCAGCCGCCCGACGCCGGCCGCGGCGAGATAGGGCAGCGCCGCGCAGCCGAGCCCGCCCGCGCCGACGACCAGTACGGTCGCCGCAACGAGTCGCGCCTGACCTTCGGGGCCCACCTCGGGAAGGATCGTCTGGCGCGCATACCGATCGGTCATGCACTCTCCCTGCGCGCTGGCACGCTGAGTGGCTCGCCGACAGAGTCCGCGACGGCGAGCCACTGCCGCACGCGCGCTTCGGGGTCGGCAGCCCGCACGATGTCGGTCACGACTGCGGCGACATCCGCTCCCGCGGCGAATACGCCGGCGAGCCGCTCGGGTGTCAGGCCGCCGATGGCGATGAGCGGCAGCGAGCCGATGCGCCGCCGCCACTCGCCGATGCGGTCGAGGCCCTGCGGGCGCCACGGCATGACCTTGAGCAGCGTCGGATAGATGGGCCCGAGTGCCACGTAGTCCGGGCGCAGCGCGAGCGCGCGCTCGAGCTCGCTCTCATCATGTGTGCTGAGGCCGAGGCGGACTCCCGCGCGGCGCAGAGCCGGGATATCGGCATCATCGAGATCGCCCTGTCCGAGGTGCACGAAATCACAGCCCGCCTCGAGGGCGAGCCGCCAGTAGTCGTTGACGACGAGCTGGACGCCGGCAGAGCTGCAGTACGCCTGCGCCGCGAGGATCTGCGACCGCACCGCCTCTGCCGAGCCTTCCTTGATCCGCAGTTGCACCAGGCGCACGCCCTGCCGCGCCAGGCGCGAAATCCAGGCGGCGCTGTCGACGATCGGATAGACCCGCGGCAGCTTCATCCGCGAAACGCCGTGCCGATGAGCGGTGTCGAGGGGCTCGCCAGGTCCCGCGGCTCGATGGGCCCTGCCTGTCGCGCCGCAAGTCCCGCCTCGACCGCCTGGGCGAAAGCCCCGGCCATCTGCACCGGATCGCGCGCCTGGGCGACGGCGGTGTTGATGAGCACCGCATCGAACCCGAGCTCGAGCGCGCGCGCGGCATGCGAGGGGACGCCGAGCCCCGCATCGATGATGAGCGGCACATCGGGAAAGTGCGCCCGCAGGGCGGTGAGGCCAAACAGGTTGTTGAGTCCCCGGCCGGAGCCGATCGGCGCGCCCCACGGCATCAACACCCTGCAGCCCGCCGCGAGGAGCCGCTCGGCCACTACCAGGTCCTCGGTGGTGTAGGGGAACACCTCGAACCCTTCAGCACAGAGCGTACGGGCAGCCTCGACGAGGCCAAACACATCCGGCTGCAGCGTGTCGTCTTCGCCGATCACTTCGAGCTTGACGCAGCTCGTGCCGAACACCTCGCGTGCCATGTGCGCGGTAGTGACAGCTTCCTTTACCGTATGACAGCCGGCGGTGTTGGGCAGGACGCGCACACCGAGCTCGCGGACGAGAGACCAGAACGCCTGCCCCGCGCGCTCGCCGGCCGACTCGCGCCGCAGCGAGACGGTCACGATCTCGGCACGCGCCGCTCTCACGGCATCCGCCAGCACTGCGGGCGAGGGATAGCGTGCCGTGCCGAGCAGCAGCCGCGAACGCAGTGTCATCTGATAGAGCTGCAACATCAGCCCCCCTGCATGGGCGCGACCACCTCGATGCGGTCGCCCTCTGCCAGCTCGGTGCGTGCGCGCTGTGCGGCGGCGATGAACTCGCCATTCACCGCCGTACTCACCACGGCTCCGCCGTAACCGAGCTCCTCCAGCGCGCCCGCGAGCTCATTGCGCCCGGTCTCACGCCAGGCGCCGTTCACCAGGATCCTCATCCATCACCTCCGGATAGTGGCGGCCCTCGAGCAGCACGTCCGCGGCGCGGCGCGCGAGCGCCGGTGCCAGCAGGTAGCCGTGCCGGTAGAGGCCGTTGACGTGCAGTACTCCGCCGACGTGGCGCAGCCGCGGCAGATTGTCGGGAAATGCGGGCCGCACTCCGGTCCCGATCTCGACGATCTGCGCCTCGCCGAAAGCCGGGTGCAGCGCATACGCCGCCGACAGCAGCTCGAGCATCGAGCGGGCGCTGATGCGCGTGGCTTCCTCGCTCTCGATCATGGTGGCTCCCACCATGTAGAGCCCCTCGCCCCGCGGCACCACGTAAAGCGGCTGCCGCGGATGCAACACGCGCACCGGTCGATGGAGTGTCAGCTCGGGCAGCCGCAGCAGCAGCATCTCGCCTTTCACCCCGCGCAGGTCCGGAAGGCGCGCACGCGCCGCGAGCCCGGTGCAATCGAGCACCGCGCGCGCGGCCGGCCGCAGCGCACCATCCGCGCCGAAGCGGATGTGCACACCGAGCCCGGCGAGGCGGCCGGCGAGGCACGCGAGTGCCGCCCGCGGATCGAGATGCCCTTCTTCCTTGAAGTACAGACCCTGGCTGAAGCGACCGGCGAGCTCCGGCTCGAGTGCCGCGATGGTCTCCCCCGAGACGCTCTCGAAGTGCGAGGTGCGGCGGCCGAACTGCAACAGCTCGCCGGTGTCGCGCGGGTGTGCCACGACGAGGGTGCCCCTGACGAGGGTGCCCGGGAATCGCGCGCGCCACCAGCTGAGACTCTCCGCACCGAGCGCCGCGATCGAGGGACCTGAATTCTCGCACTCGCACCAGGGCGCGAGCATCCCGCCGGCAAACCACGAGCAACCGGCCGCATCGAGCCGCGGCGCGCGCTCGAGCAGCTCGACGCTTGCACCCCGCTCGGCGAGCTCGAGCGCGCAGCTGAGCCCGGCGATGCCCGCGCCGATGACCGTGACGCGCACGGCCGCAGTTCTCCTAGCCGCCCGCCGGCGGCTGCGTCACCGGCACGTACAGTTCGCTGCCCGCGGCGCGGAAGCGCCCGGACATCTCGGCCATCCCCTGGGTACGCGCTTCCTCGCGCACCTCGTGCGAGATGCGCATGGAACAGAACTTCGGTCCGCACATGGAGCAGAAGTGCGCCACCTTGTGTCCTTCCTTCGGCAGCGTCGCGTCGTGGAACGCACAGGCGGTATCCGGGTCGAGCGACAGATTGAACTGGTCCTGCCAGCGGAAGTCGAAACGCGCCCGCGACAGCGCATCGTCACGGGCGCGGGCGCCCGGGTGTCCCTTGGCGAGGTCGGCCGCGTGCGCGGCGATCTTGTAGGTAATGACACCCACCTTGACGTCATTGCGATCCGGGAGTCCCAGGTGCTCCTTCGGTGTCACGTAGCACAGCATCGCCGTGCCGAACCAGCCGATCATGGCGGCGCCGATCGCGGAGGTGATGTGGTCGTAACCCGGCGCGATGTCGGTCGTCAGGGGGCCGAGAGTGTAGAACGGCGCCTCGCCACAGGTGGCGAGCTGCTTGTCCATGTTCTCCTTGATCTTGTGCATCGGCACGTGGCCCGGCCCCTCGATCATCACCTGACAGTCGCGCGCCCAGGCGATCCTGGTGAGCTCGCCGAGCGTCTCGAGCTCGGCGAACTGGGCGGCGTCGTTGGCATCGGCAATCGAGCCGGGACGCAGGCCGTCGCCGAGCGAGAACGCCACGTCGTACGCGCGGCAGATCTCGCAGATCTCCGCGAAGTTCTCGTACAGAAAGCTCTCGCGGTGATGCGCCAGGCACCACTTCGCCATGATCGAGCCGCCACGCGAGACGATGCCGGTGACGCGGTTCACCGTGAGCGGCACGTACGGCAGCCGCACGCCAGCGTGGATGGTGAAGTAGTCGACGCCCTGCTCCGCCTGCTCGATGAGCGTATCGCGGAAGATCTCCCAGCTGAGATCCTCGGCGACGCCCCCGACCTTCTCCAGCGCCTGGTAGATCGGCACGGTGCCGATCGGCACGGGGGAGTTGCGCAGGATCCATTCGCGGATGGTGTGGATGTTGCGGCCGGTGGACAGATCCATGACGGTGTCCGCACCCCAGCGGATCGCCCATACGAGCTTGTCGACCTCCTCCGCGGTGGACGAAGTGACCGCCGAGTTGCCGATGTTGGCGTTGATTTTCACGAGGAAGTTGCGGCCGATGATCATCGGCTCGGACTCCGGGTGATTGACGTTGGCCGGGATGATGGCGCGCCCGGCCGCGACCTCGGCGCGGACGAACTCGGGGATGACGTAATCGGGGATGCCGGCGCCCCAGGCGTTGCCATCCCGAGCCGCCGCCGCGCGCGCCTCGCGCCCGAGGTTCTCACGAATGGCGATGTACTCCATCTCCGGGGTGATGATCCCGGCGCGTGCGTAAGCGAGCTGTGTCACAGCCACGCCGCGCCGTGCGCGCAACGGCGCGCGGTGCACGGGAAACTCCGGCGCCGCCCTGCCGCCGGCAGCGAGCCCATTGTCGATCGGCTGCACGTGCCGGCCCGGGTAGGACTCGACGTCGCCGCGTGCCAGGATCCACGGCGCGCGGAGACGCGGCAGGCCCTGGTCGATGTCGATGGTCACCGCCGGATCGGTGTAGGGACCGGAGGTGTCATACACCGTCAGCGGCGGCTCCCCCGCCGATGGGTGCAGCTCGATCTCCCGCATGGGCACGCGCAGGTCGGCGTGCAACACGCCGCGGCAGTGGATCTTGCGCGAGGCCGGGAGGGATTCGGAAACGACGTGCAGCAGTTGCGCATTCACGGTGTGGCTCCTGAAAAAAAATTCACAGGATCCGGATGAACGCCGCGGTAGGAGTGGAAATAGCCCGCGGAAATGGCGGGCTTGGATACTGCGGAGACTTTCCTACGCCAGCATTAACTGGATCAGGTTCAAAGGGTCGCCAAGCCGCGCCGTCTCACAGCGCCCGCTGGCCTCTCAGCCCCCTGCCGGGGCTCCCCTAGCGCGAATGAAAGTAGTACGAGCGACGCCACAGGTCAATCGTTGCGCGGACCGCGGCCGCCGCGCACGCGTGACCTTCGCCGCCGCGGTATGTGACACTCGCGCCCTTGCCCTGCGGGCTGACCGTGAGAACAGAGGCAATGGCGTCATGGCAGGTGTGGGCGCTGCTGTCGGCGTTCTTCGCGGCGCTGACTGCGGTGTTCGCAAAGGTGGGGGTGGCGGGGATCAATCCGGACGTCGCGACGCTCATTCGCACGATCGTGATCCTGATCGTACTCAGCGCGCTCGTCGCCGCGATGGGTGAAGCGCCGACGCTGCGGCAGGCCTCGACGCGAACCTGGACGTTTCTCGTGCTCTCGGGACTCGCGACCGGTGCTTCGTGGTGGTGTTATTTCCGCGCGCTGCAGCTCGGCGATGCCTCGCGCGTGGCACCCATTGACAAGCTGAGCGTCGTGCTGGTCGCGCTCTTCGGGGCCAGCTTTCTGGGCGAGCGGCTCGCGCCGGTAAACTGGCTCGGTATTCTGATGATTGCCGCCGGAGCGTGGCTCGTCACGCTCAGGAGCTGACCCGGGAAATGAGCGCAGGCGGCGCGCGCACTCGCGCGCGCCGCCGCCTTCCGTCCCTGGTTACGACTCCTCCCACATCCTTCCGTGGGTCGACGCCGCCCTCAACTCGGGCGGGTGCCGCCTCCGTGGCTAGCCTGTCCACCCTTGCGACCCGCTTCGGCCGCCAGCTCAGGATGTTGGGAAAAACTACGCTTCTCGTCGGGGACGCTCTGTCCACCCTTGCGGCCAGCGATCGCCGCAAGCTCGCGGTTCTGTGAGAAGCTGCGCTTGGCACCCGGTACGCTCTGACCGCCCTTGCGGCCCGCTTCCGCCGCGAGGCGGCGGTTCTGCGAGAAGCTCCGTTTCTCGTCCGGCACCGCCTTGCCGCCCATGCTGGCGATCTGGCGCTGCCGCTCGGCGTTCATCGAGGCAAAACCACGGTGCGAAATGCGCCCTTCATTCACTGTTCCTTCAGCCATTACTGCTCTCCTTTTGTCTGTCTCGTAGGCCCGCCGGTTGCCGGGCACTCCGGTGTGATCCAGTTCACAAAAAGACGAATTCAAGGCAGAGCATACGCCTCGGAGGCGTTATGGAACATCAGGGTAAACCTGAGCGGTGCGGTCAGCGCCCGCCTACTTTGGTAGCGGCCTGCGCTCTTTTGTATCGGTCTACGCTTTCTCGGATGCCTCAGGGGGTCAGGCGGTCGATCACCAGGCTGACGAGCCCATCCTGTCCGACGCGGTAAGTCACTTCCCCGAACGGGTCACCGCTCGCGGCGATCGGGCTTCCCGAGCGCGCAATCCGTGCAACCACCTGAACGCTCTGCCCGGCGGCAAACGTCCGCCCCGGGACCATCGAGTCTCCAGGACCGAGCGCCACGCTCTGCGGAAAATGACTATCCAACCGCTTGACGGCGAGAGGCGGTCCCGCTTGGGCGGGGTCGCGCACGAACACGAACAACGGAGCCGCGCCCGCTGCCGATGCCAGCGAGGTAGAAAGTGTCACATTGACGCGCACGGTGGGCGTGCCAGCAGCGTCGGACGCACCCGTCGGATGCCCCTGTTGCACCGCAGCGGCTGTTGCGGGGATTGCGGCCAGCTTCTCGTCGATCGCGGCGATCTGCTGCTCGATCATGGGGCGGATCGCTTGCGGCGGGTTGAGACTCAGGAGCTTCGCAAAGCGCTGTCGCGCGAGCGGCAGATCACCGCGGCGTGCGGCGGCCGCAGCCCCGAAAAACAGTGCCTTGCCCGAGTCCGGCTCGAGCGCCAGCGCCTGCTCGAATAATCGCCCCGCACGGCCGTCGAGCTCGCTCTCATCGGAGAGCACGAGTGCCTCGGCCTGACCGCTGAGAGCCTCCGCGTTCTTGCCATCGCTGAGGCGGACCGCACGACCGAAGGCACGCGCCGCGAGCGGATACTCCTGCAGCACCGTGTAGGAACGACCGAGCATGAGCCAGCCGTTGACGTCCGTTGGGTCGTGCTCGAGCCGACGTGCGAGCCGGGCCACCATGCTCTCGGGCGAATCCGCCGCGGGCGCAGTGTGCCAGGGCCAGTTGCTCCAGGTGACGTACAGGGCGGCTGAGCCCATGACGAGCAGGCCCGCCGCAGCCAGTGCCGTCCAGGGCGCTGGCGCCGGTCCCGTGCCGGACCGCCTCAGCAAGGGAATCGCCATCGCGACGACACTGGCCAGGCTCAGCGCCGCGGCCAGCAGGACGAACGTGATCATCAGGTCTGTCCGTCCTCTTCGAGCGGTTCGTGATCGGCGGGGAGGAGCGTCATGCGATTGCGCACGACGCGCCAGCAGACGAGCGCCCCGATGAGAAGCAGCACCGCCGGCGCGCCCCACAGCCATGCATTGCGCAGTGAGTACCGCGGCCGGAAGAGGATGAAATCGCCATACCGGGCCGACATCCAGGCGCGGATGTCGTCATCGGACTTGCCTGCGAGCAGCTGGTCGCGAACTTCGCGGCGCAGATCCGCCGCCAGATCGACCGGTGAGTCGGCGAGTGACTCATTCTGGCATTGCATGCAGCGCAGCTCGTGAGTGAGTGCGACGTAGCGGGCCTGAAGCTTCGGGTCCGGCAGTTCAGTCGGATCAACCGCCCAGGCGACGTGCGCCATGCCCAGTGACAGCGCCGCACAGAGCAGCGACGTCCGCGCCGCGCGCCACATCATGTTTTTCCTGCCGGCAACCCCGACACGCGCGGCAGGATCTCTCGCGTCCAGGTGTCGGGTGTCAGCGCGCCGACGTGCTTGTACACGACGACGCCCTGCGGGCTCACGAGGAACGTTTCGGGGGCGCCGTACACGCCCCAGTCGATCGCGACGCGGCCGCTGTGATCGGTCCCGACCGACTGGTAGGGATTGCCGAGCTGCGTGAGCCACGCGACCGCCTGCGCATCATCGTCCTTCCAGTCGAGCCCGATGATCGGCAGAACTGCAGCTCGCCGCACCTGCAGCAACGTCTCGTGCTCCTGGCGGCATTCTCCGCACCAGGTACCCCAAACGTTGAACAGATACCAGTGACCCTTGAGATCGGCCGAGCGCACCGCGTGCGCCGGATCGGTGAGACTTGGAAGAGTGAACGGGGGTGCGGGCTTGCCGAGGAGCGGCGAGGCGATGACGCCCTTCTCGGGGGAATGCCGGATGCCGACCGCGAGCACGGCCGCGAGCAGTATGAAGAGCGCGAGCGGCAGCAGAAAGCGCGTCATCCCGGTTGCGCTCCCGTTGCGACCTCGGGTGCCACAGCGACCGCACGCGCGGTACGGTAGCGCCGGTCGGAGGCGGCGAGCGCCCCTCCCAGCGCCATGATGAACGCCGCAATCCACACGAGGCTCACGAGCGGACGGATCTGGATGCGTACGCTCCAGCGGCCGGCGCCGAGGTCCTCGCCGAGCGCGAGCAGCAGGTTATTGCCGCGATGCATGCGGATGGCAGTCTCGCTCGTGACCTGGTGCTGCACCCAGTAGTGGCGCTTCTGGGGCGTCATCACCGCCACCGGCCTCCCGTGCCGTGTCACGATGAGGGTGCCACCGACACCATCGTAATTCGGCCCTTCCACCGGCCGCACGCCTTCGAAGCGGAACTCATAGTCCCCCGCCGTGGCCGTTCCGCCCGGCGCGAGCGCCACGTCACGCTCGATCGTGAAGGACTGCACGGCGGTGAGCGCGATCACCGCGAGCGCGAGACCCAAGTGCGCCACGGTCATGCCGAGCACTCCTCGCGAGAGAGTGAGGCCCCGTCGCCAGCGATCGATCGGGTCGACGAGCGAAGACAGAAGGATCCACAGCCCGAGTGTCGCGCCGACCGCACTGAGGAGGCTGCCGTGCGCGTAGAGCCCGAAGACCAGGCCGCAACCGAGCACGGCGGCGGCGACGAGGGTGTAAAGGAGCGTGCGCTCACTGTCTTTGAGCCGCCCCCGCTTCCAGTTGGCATGGATGCCGACCGAGACCAGCGCGAGCAGCGGCAGCATCGACAGCATGAATGTCGGATTGAAGTAAGGCGGTCCGACCGAGAGCGTCCCGAGCTTGAGCGCATCCGAGATCAAGGGCGCGAGTGTCCCGGCGAACACCGTACCCGCGGCGATCACGAGCAGCACATTATTGAAAAGCAGAAACGACTCGCGTGCCCCGAGCTCGAACCCCGCGGCCGAGCGCAGCAGCGGAGCGCGCCAGGCATAGAGCGCGAGCGCGCCGCCGATCATGATGATGAGGAAGGCGAGGATGAAGATGCCGCGCGTCGGATCGGCGGCGAAGGAATGCACCGACACCAGCACACCGGAGCGCACGAGGAACGTGCCGAGCAGGCTCAGTGAGAAGGCGAGGATCGCGAGCAGCAGCGTCCAGCTCTTGAAGAGCCCGCGCTTGTCGGTGACTGCGAGGGAGTGCACGAGTGCCGTCCCCACGAGCCACGGCATGAAGGAGGCGTTCTCGACCGGATCCCAGAACCAGAACCCGCCCCAGCCGAGCTCGTAGTAAGCCCAGAAGCTGCCGAGCGCGATGCCGCAGGTGAGGAACGACCAGGCGGTGGTGGTCCACGGTCGCGTCCAGCGTGCCCAGTTCTGGTCGAGCCGACCCTCGAGCATCGCCGCGCAGGCGAAGGCGAACGCCACCGCAAAACCCACGTAGCCGGTATAGAGAATGGGCGGATGCACCGCGAGCCCCGGATCCTGCAGGATCGGATTGAGGTCGCGACCGTCGGGTGCCGGCGGATCGAGTCGCAGGAACGGGTTGGAGGTCGCGAGCGTAAACAACAGGAAACCGAAGCTCACGACGCCGAGCACTCCGAGAACGCGCGCCGCGAAGCGCGGCGGCAGACGCGCGGAAGCGAGCGCCACCGCCACGGTCCACCCGGCGAGCAGCAGGATCCACAGCAGGAGCGATCCCTCGTGCGCGCCCCAGAGCGCCGCCACGCGATAGAAGAGCGGCAGCGCGCTGTTGGAATTCTCCGCGACATAGGCGACCGAGAAGTCGTTGCCGACGAAGGAGGTCACGAGGCACAGCACCGCGGTCGCCACCATCACTGCCTGTCCGGCGACCGCCGCGCTCACCGCGCGCATCCAGCGCTCTTGCGACCAGGCGGGGCCCGCGATCCCGAAGAACGCCTGCAGTCCCGCGAGCAGCAGCGCGAGAATCAAGGCAAACTGACCGAGCTCCGGTAACACGTTTCAGCTGCCAGCGGTCGAGGACGGCGGCGCACGGGCAGGCTTCGCGGGCTGCGGCTCACCGGTGGTGCCTTCGGCGGCGCCCGCAGTCGCGGGTGCGACCGGCTCCTCACGGGACTCGCCGTGGCGTCGCTTGAGTGAGCGCGCCACCTCCGGCGGCATGTATTTCTCATCGTGCTTGGCGAGCACTTCATCCGCCACGAAGGTGCCGTCGGCGCGCAGCCGGCCGTGCGCCACGACGCCTGCTCCCTCGCGAAAGAGGTCCGGCAGCACCCCCGTATAGCTCACCGGGACATCGTGACTGAAGTCGGTCACCACGAAGTGCACCTCGAGACTCCCGGGCGCCCGATGAAGGCTCCCCTGCGTGACCATGCCCCCCAGACGGAACCGCTCACCCGCGGGCACCTGCCCGGCCGCGATCTGGGTCGGATCGAAGAAGAAGGTAACGTTCTCGCGGAACGCGCTGAAGGCGAGCGCCGCCGCAATACTCACCCCGGCCACGATGCCAAGGACCACTGCCAGACGCCGGCGGCGCGGTGTCATCGCGTCTCCCGCTGCATGTGCAGCCGCCGCCGCGCCTCCTCGCGTGAGCGCGCCAGCGCGCGCCGCGCCCACACGATGTTGAGGATCATGACCGCGAGTGTGACCGCGTACGCGGGCCACACGAACGCCGCATAGCCACCCATGTCGAAGAACGCTCTCATGCGCTCACCACCTCACGTATCCAGCTCGCGGCGCGCTCGCGCTGCAGCACTTCGCCGCGCAGCCGCGTGAGCAGCAGCGCAACGAAGAACAACGTAAAGCCCAAAAGCATCAACAGCAGCGGCACCAGCATGGCGAGCGGCATGGCGGGCTTCGCCAGCCGCATCACCGACGGCGCCTGGTGCAGTGAGTTCCACCAGGTCACCGAGTAGTGAATGATGGGAACGTTCACCACGCCCACGACCGCGAGCACCGCACTCGCACGGTCAGCGCGCTGCGTGTCCTCGATTCCCGCGCGCAGCCCCATGTACCCGAGATACAGAAACAGCAGCACCAGCTCCGAGGTCAGGCGCGGATCCCATTGCCAGTACGTACCCCACATCGGCTCGCCCCAGAGCGCACCCGTCACGAGCGCAGCGAAGGTGAAGGAAGCGCCGATCGGTGCGCAGCTCGCCGCCACGGCGTGGGCGACCTTGATGCGCCAGATCAGCCCGACCGCCGCCGCGATCGCCATCGTCGTATACACCATGAGGGACATCCACGCACTCGGGGCGTGTACGTAGATGATGCGAAACCCATCGCCCTGCTGATAGTCCGGAGGGGCGAGGACGAGGCCCTCCCAAAGGCCGGCGAGAATGCAGAGCGCCGCGGGCCACGCAAACCAGGGAGTGAGGCGCGTGGCGAGCGCATACACGTAGGGGGGCGAAGCCAGCCGGTGAAACCAGGTCCACGTCATGAGGTCTATTCCCGCTCCCTACTCGAGACTGATGCGTACCGCGGCCGCGGCGGCGAGCGGCGCCAGCGTGGTGCCGAGCACGGCGAGCGCGGCGAGCAGCTCGAGCGGTGCGTGGGCCGGTGCGCCGTGGATCGCGAGCTCGGTCGCGCGCGCGCCGAAAATGAGCACCGGCAGCGACAGCGGCAGCGTGAGCAATGAGAGCAGTGCCCCGCTGCGCTTGATCCCGAGGGTGAGCGCAGCGCCGATCGAGCCGATCAGGCTGAGTGTCACACTGCCCACGGCAACGGCGGCCACGATTCCCGGTAGCGCCGAAGCGGACACCCCGAGTGACAGCGCCGCAAGCGGCGCCATGAGGGCGAGCGGAAATCCGGTGAGAAGCCAGTGGGCGAGTGTCTTGGCGAACATGAGCGCGGTGAGCGACTGTCCGGAGAGCGCGTATTGCTCGAGCGTGCCGTCGTAGGCGTCATCACGAAACAGGAATTCGACCGCCAGCAGCGAGGCGAGCAAGGCCCCCACCCACAACACGCCCGGCGCCAGCTCACGCAAACGGGAAAGCTCCGGCGAGACCGCGAGCGGAAACAGCAGCGTCACCATGGCGAAGAAAGCGAGCGGCTGAATCAGTTGACTGCGCTTGCGAAACGCGAGCTGGAGATCCCGCAGCAGCGCGAGGCGTGCCGCCTCGAAGGCATCGGCCGCCGGCGCGGCGGGCGCAGTCTCTGCGGTGGGCTCCAGGGATGTCCGGACGGGTGCCAGAGCGTGCCCCGCATGGCTCTCCGGGCTCATCACGCGGCGAGCTCCAGGCGAGTCAGGTTGCGAACCGACGGCGGCAATCCCTGATGCACGGCCGCGACCACCATGCCGCCACGCGCGAGCTGCTCGCCGATGAGGCCCGCGACGAGCTCCCGGCCCTCGGCATCGAGATTGGTCACGGGCTCATCGAGCAGCCACAGCGGCACCGCGAGCAGTGCGATGCCGGCGAGCGCGACTCGGCGCCGCTGACCGGCCGAGAGCGTGCGAACTTGCCGCTCACAAAAGGACAGTGCGCCGACTCGCGCGAGCGCCGCAGTCAGCTCCTCGGCCGACAGCTGCCGCCGGATCCCGATCCAGTAATGCAGGTTCTCGCGCGCCGTCAGGTCCGACTTGAGCGGCGGCTCGTGCCCGAGGTAGGCGAGCGCGGCGTGGAACGCGCGCAGATCCCGCCGCACGTTCTCGCCGTTCCACAGCACGCGGCCGTCCTCGGGGTAGATGAGGCCGCAGAGCGTCCGCAGCAGTGTCGTCTTGCCCGAGCCGTTGGCACCGCACACCTCGAGACAGGCCCCGCGCGCGAGCGCGAAGTGCACCCCGCGCAGCACGTGGTGCTCGCCGCGCCACAGATGCAGATTCTCGACTTCGAGCGTTTGATCCGCCATTTGCGCTCTTAAGACAACGACCAGGCGCTCAAGTTAACGTCATCCGACGGATGCGAGTCTTGTCGAGATCTGCATCTCGGCCGCACCGCTTCGTTCACGGCACGTTAGTCTCGCAAATACATGAGCTTAGCGCTAGAAGTGCAAGTGCCTGCTGCAGACGTCGCCGCGGGCCTTTCTATTGAAAATGCGACGTGTGACTCGTGCGACGGCACCCGTTTGAACTGCCTGGGGCCGGAATCGAACCGGCACGGGGTTTCCCCCAAGGGATTTTCGTACCACTGCAGCTTTCGCCGCTGCAGGCCAGGGGCCATACATTTGTGGTCTGGACTTTACCTTTGCCATCCCGTAATCGTTCATCGCGAGCACGGATTAGGCAGGGGCCGTCAAGTCTCTACACTTTCCTTGGTGGGGCACGTGCAATTGCGACACCAAGGCTTAGCTCGGTATTGCAGCCACCCTGACGTGCTGCTGTTCCACCGACTTTGACCCCATTCACACCGGCCGTTTCCGAGCCGGGTGCTCAATTTGATTAAGTCCCTTGCGTCTACCAGTTTCGCCACCCAGGCATGGGTTGCGGGACGAATTCTATCCAAACGCCTCCGTGGCGCGCACGGTAACCGGCGTGATCGCGTCTGCGATCACGCACGGTTACGTGAGCTTCCGTCATTGCGGGTGCGCTGTGATTCCTTCGCCGAAGCGCACCAGGCGGTGCTGCCGCAAAGCCGAGCGCAGCGCATCGCTCATCCGCGGGCGCGCCACCTGCGAGAGGCGCTCGCGGCTGCCGGTGGCGCCGCTGCCGGGCGCGACGATGGCGACAAAGGTATGCATCTCGCTGCCGCAGGCACCGTCCACCAGCACACAGCCGAGACCGGTAATCTCGCCGCGGTCGTTGATGTCGCCCGTCAGGAGCAGATAGAGCGGCGGGTTCGGCTGCACCAGCGTGTTGAGGTCGTATATCCGGCCGTGTTCCCACAGGAACACGCGCGCATTGCCGCTCGCATCGAATGAGGTCCCGACGATGCGGCCAAAGTTGTTGACTCCGGTGGCCTCGGCGATCTGGTCCCCGGGTAAGCTGTGGAGATTGACGATACCGCCGGGGGTCCACAGCACCGCCTGGAAGTTGGGTGTGAGCACGCCGCCGACCACATCACCGAGCGTGTCTGCGAAGCCGACGATGATGCCATCGTTGCTGATCGCCATTGGCGTATTCCAGCCCTGGCCACCGAGAGTCGCGAGGTTGATCGGCCGGCCGTTCACCCACAGCACGGCGTGGCGCGCGCTGAAAGCGCCGACGGCCACGTCACACGTGCCTGAGATCCCCACCACCTCCCCGGCATCGTTGATGGCGGTGGCCGCGGACGCCGAGTCACCGGGAAGCGGCGGGAGGACGTGCGGCTGAGCGGTCCCCGGCGCCCATTCGACCGCTTCGAACTGCAGCTGTTGCGGTGCAACGCAGCTCGGATCATGCAGCGCCGTTTCAGCCCAGCCGACCGCGGCTCCGGCGTCGTTGACCCCGGTCGCGAAGCCGTTGTTGCCACCGAGCAGCGGCAGCGCAGTCAGTGTCCCGTCGCGCCACAGGAACGGCAGGCAGGTGTGCCCGTTGGTGGGAATGAAGGCGGCGCATGAGAAGCTCTCGCCGAGCGGATCTGCCGTCGCGGTCTCGGAGATGCCCACCACGAGTCCGTGGTTGTTCTTGATCGGCCATTCGACCGCGCTGTTGGTTCCGCCGAGCGTGCCGAGATCGATCACGCTGCCGGGAATGGAGAGGCTCGCATGCTGCGCACCGGTGCTGGTGCTCGAGACACCCGCCACCCAGCCGAGATCGCTTACTCCACTGCCGATGGCGAATGTGCCGCCGAGCGTTCCGGTGTCGTAGACCACGTACGCCGGTGGTGTGGCCTCCTGCGCCGCGAGCCGCGCCGCGGCGATGAGGAGCGGTGCGCACAGCGTCAGAGCCGAGAGACGGTGTTGGTATCTCATGGTGACTCCCGCGGCCGAAAACGGCCAATCCCTGCGGCCGACTGTAGAGCCGGGCGTTCCCGGTGGACGGACGTTTTCGGACCTCGAAGAAGAGAATCGAAGTCCGAAAGCGGCCGAAACGCGCTCAAACCTGCGAGCGTAGCGCCCGCAGCGGACACGTTGCCGCCCGCGGGCGCGGCCCGCCCTTCGCCGCGTCGCACGCGCTGAACGGCCCGCCGCGCGGCGCGATTCAAACGCAACGGCGGGCAGTAGCATCGAAGCTTGCAGGGATGAGTCCCTTGCAAGCATTCGGGCTTGAACCATGGAAGCGTAGAACCATGGAAAGTCTCAGCTGGTCGAGCCGTAGCCCCATCGCGGTGATCGTCATCGCCGTCTTCATCGGCCTCGTGGGCCTCCTCAGCCTCACCCGGCTGCCGCTGCAGCTCTTCCCCGACATCAATAAGCCGGAGCTGACCGTCCAGACGGACTGGCGTACGGCCTCGCCCGAGGAGGTCGAGTCAGAGCTCCTCGAGCCGCTCGAGAACGTCATGCAGGGGATGCCGGGGATCGAGGAGATCGAGGGCAATGCGCTCGCCGAAGGTGCGAGGCTCAACCTGCGCTTCGCGCTCGGCACGGACATGAAGAATGCGCTCGTCGAGGTGATCGGGCGCCTCAACCGGCTGCGGCCACTGCCGCTCGATGCCGACCGCCCGAGCGTCAGGCTCGGGGGCGACGGCAATACCAACGAGACCCTGTCGTGGTTCTTCGTGCAGCTGCTCCCGGGTACTGCCGGACCCATCGAAGCGCAGCGACGCTTCATCGAGGACACGGTGCGCACGCGACTCGAGTCCATCCCCGGGGTGGCGGCGGTCGAGGTGAACGCCGGTCCGCTCGAGAACGTGCGCATCACGCTCGACCTGGCGCGCGCCGCGGCACTCGGCATCACCATTCCCGACATCGCAAACCGTGCCGCGAGCGCGACCAACGTGTCCGGCGGACTTCTCGATGTCGGGCGCCGCCAGTACACGCTGCGCTTCACCGGCCGCTTCTCGCCGCAGCAGCTCGGCGCACTGGTGCTCACCTGGCGCGACGGCCGGCCGGTGCGTCTCGCGGATCTCGCCACCATCGATGTCGCGCCGCCGACGCGCAACTTCTTCGCCTACCAGAACGGCAACCCGGCGGTCGGGATCCAGGTGTTTCGTGCCAACGGCGCCAACGTACTGGCAACGCTCGATGCGGTGAAGGCGGCGGTGGCCGAGCTGCGCGAGGGTCCTCTGAAGGCGCACGGCCTCGGCATCGAGCAGTCCTTCGACGCCTCGCTTTTCATTCGTCGCGCGGTGCATTTGCTCACCGAGAACCTGATCGTGGGCGCCCTGCTGGCGCTCGTCGTGGTGTGGTGGTTCATGCGCGAATGGCGCGTGACACTGCTAATCGCGGCCACCATTCCGGTGTGCCTGGCTGCAACCTTCGTGGTGCTCGATCTCTTTGGCCGCAGTCTCAACGTCATCTCTCTCGCCGGTCTCGCCTTTGCCGTCGGCATGGTCGTCGAGGGAGCGATCGTCGTCTCCGGAAACGTCGTGCGGCTGCGCGAGGCCGGCTTACCGCTCGAGGAGGCCTGCCGCAAAGGGGCGCAGCAGGTGGCCGGCGCCCTCCTCGCCTCGACAGCAACCACGATCGCGGTGTTCGTGCCGGTGCTGTTCCTCAAGGATGTCGAGGGACAGCTGTTCGGGGATCTCGCGCTCACCATCTCGATCGCGGTAGCCATCTCGATCGTCGTGGCGCTCACACTGCTCCCGGCGGCGCTCGGCTTCGTGCTGCGCCGCCCCATGCGACCGACCGGCTACGGGGAGGGATGGCCGTGGCTCACCGAGTGGATTTTGCGGGTGACCGACACGCGCGCCAGGCAACTCGCATGGGTGGCGGGACTGCTGGTAGTGCCGCTGCTGCTCGCGTGGTGGCTGCTGCCACCGCTCGACTATCTGCCGCCGGTCAAGCGCGCTGCCATAGACTCCTTCTTTGACTTCCCACCCGGCATGAGTCCGGAGGCGGTGAATCGCGAGCTGGTCCCGACACTTCTCGACCGCATGCGTCCCTACATGGAGGGCCGTGCGGAGCCGCACCTGAAGAACTGGTACGTCCTCACCTGGCCGGGCGGTGGCACGATCGGTGCGCGGGTCATCGAGGAAGGTCGCATCGGCGAGCTCGAGCAGCTGGTGCGCGACAGAATCACCCTGGGTCTGCCGGATACGCGCGTGTTCACGGTCGAAGGGGATCTGTTCGGTGGCATCGGCGGCTCGGCCCGCTCGGTCGGCATTCATCTGCAGAGCGAGGACTCCGCGACGCTCAACCGCGTGGCGGTCGAGGGCCGCGCGCTGCTCGAGAAGGTATTCCCCGGCGCCGCCGTACAGAGCTTGCCGAACCCCGAGGACCTGTCACTCGAGTTGCACGCTGTTCCCGATGACCGCCGCATCGCGGAGGTCGGCTGGGATCGAGCGACGCTCGGCACGGTGGTACGGACCGTCGGGGAAGGCGCCTGGCTCGGGGAGTATTTCGACGGCAAGTCTCGTTTACCGATCATTCTCCGCTCGAGCGGCGGAACGACTCCGGAAGATGTCTCGAATGCGCCGCTGATGACACCTTCGGGACTCATCGTGCGGCTGGGGGACCTGGTGCAGCTTTCGACCGTGCCCGGGCCACCCGCGATTCGCCGGCTCAATCATCGGCGCACCGTGACTCTCACCATCGACCCGCCGGCGACGCTGTCACTCGAGACGGTCCTCAAGACGATCGATACCGAGGTGCTGCCGAAGCTGCGCGCCCACATGCCCTCCGACGGAACCCTGCGCCTCGCCGGCAGCGCCGACGGCCTGAGCAAGACACTCAGCGCCATGAGCCGGGTGTTCGCCATGGCACTCATCGTGCTGCTGCTGCTGATGACCGTGCTGTTCCGCTCGCTGCGCGACAGCGTCATCGTGCTGCTCACCGTGCCACTCGCCCTGGTCGGCGGGGTGCTCGGGCTGCGGCTGCTCGATCTCGTGAAATTCCAGGCGCTCGATCTGCTCTCGATGATCGGCTTCGTCATGATGATCGGGGTCATCATCAACCACGCCATTCTGCTGGTCGCTGCGGTGCGCAGCGTCGAGAGCGAGGGCGCGACGCTCGAGGAAGGCATCCGCGCGGGACTGCAGCAGCGCTTGCGGGCGATCCTCGCCAGCACTCTCACCGGCGCGCTCGGCGCACTGCCGATGGCGGTTAATCCCGGACCCGGGAGCGTCATCTACCGCGGGCTCGCCGCAGTCAACATCGGCGGCGTGGTACTGAGCCTCGCGTTCAGCCTGGTGCTGATTCCGGCGCTCATGCGGCTGCTCGCGGCACGAGGCGAGCCCGCAGCGGTGGCAGGCCGCGCGGCGGCGGCGTCAACAGGCTCCGCGGCGGTGGCACCGAGCGCATGAGTTTCCGCGCGTCACTGCTCGTCGCTGCCGCCTCGATGGCAACCGGCGCTGCCGCGGAGCCCGCGCCCGCCGAGCGCCCGGTCGTCGAGGTCGGCACAGTCACCGTGCGTCCGGTGAGCATCGAGAGCTGGATTCCGGGCTCGATCGTCAGCCGCTCCGATGCGCGCATCGCGAGTGTGATCGCCGGCCGCGTAGTCTGGATCGCGGAGGTCGGTACGCGGGTCGGCGCGGGCGAGGTGTTGGCGCGGCTCGATGACACCGTGGCGCGGCTGCGGCTCGAGGACCTGCGCGCGCAGGTGGCGCGGGCGCGTGCCCAGCAGCAGTTCAACAGCTCCCAGCTCGAGCGTTTCAACCGGCTCGCCGCGACGCAGGTGCTGAGCGCCAGTCAGCTCGATGATGCGCGCGCGCAGCGCGAGATGTCGACCGACGATCTGACGCGAGTCGAGGCACAGCTGCGCGAGGTGCAGTACGACATCGCGCAGTCGGTGATTCGCGCACCGTTTCCCGGCGTCGTGAGCGAGCGCTTCATCCAGCGGGGCGAGTACCTGCAGACGGGTGCGGCGACCGTGCGGCTCGTCAACACGAGCGACATCGAGGCGCGTGCCACCGCCGCGCTGAGCCTCGCGAGCAACGTTCACGCGGGACAAATCGTCACGGTGCGCGACCACGGCATCGAGAAGAGCGGTCGCGTACGCACCGTGGTTCCGGTGGGCGATGACCGCTCCAGGCAGTTCGAAGTGCGCGTCTCGCTCGGCAGCCGCGAATGGCTGGTCGGTACGCCGGTCGAGGTGAGCCTGCCCTCCGCCGCCGTGCGCACGGCGGTCACGGTGCCGCGCGATGCGATCGTGATCCGCCAGAACCACTCCTACGTACTGCGCGTGACGCGTGCCAACACGGTCGAGGAGCTCGACGTGACACCCGGGGCGGGAATCGCCGATGTGGTCGAAGTGCGCGGTCCGCTTGCTGCCGGTGATCGCCTGGTGATCCGCGGCGGTGAGCGGCTGGCAACCGGCCAGGCGGTACGCGTGGTGGACCCGGCGAATCACGCGACCGGACAGCTGCATCCGGGCTGAGCGGAAGCCGCGCCGGATCCGCCGCCGCTAAGCGCCCTTCAACGCCTCGGCAATCGCATCGAAGGAGCGCGCTGCCGCGACGTCCGCCGCGGTGAGCCGATCGCGGTTGCGCAGCCGCGTGCTGGCACCCGACTCGAGCAGCCGGCGCACCAACGCAACGTTGCCACTGCGGGTCGCGATGATGAGCGCCGTTCGCGGGGGCACTCTGTGACGCACTTCACAGGATCCCGGCTGCGTGCCGCTGCATGTAAAACCGAGTGGCTCGCTGCACTGTCAGGGTAACCGCGGGCACCGGTATCGTCGCAGCGCGGTGCAATGCCGTGAGGCGACGCCGGATGTCAGGTCAACTCGGGGTCCCTGTCGAATTCATCGTCGGTCTCTTCGCTGGCGCAGTGATGACGCTGCTCGTGGCGGAGTTGTGGCGCCTGCTCCGCCCGGCGCTCGCGCGACTGAGGTATCTGCTCGCCGCGGGCCTGGTAGGCGCTTTCGCCATCGCGGCGGGTGCCATGTACCTCGCAAGCGGTGCCCACTCCGGCGCAGGCGCCGCATCAACTGGCGACGGCTCCGCCCCAACCGCGTCGCCGTCTGCTGCGTCAACCTCGTCGGCGGCTGCGGCCGATGCAGCAGCGACCACTCTGCACCCCGAGCGCGGCATCAGCGACCGCCCCGACGATGCGGACGCGTGGCTCGCACTCGCCCAGGAGCGCCGCGCGCAGCGTGACTACGCGGGTGCACGCGACGCGTATGCCAAGGTTGTGGGGCTCCAGGCCATGTCAGCGCAGTCGTGGGCCGAGTACGCCGAGGTCCTCAGCTCGCTCGCCGGCGGCTCACTGAGCGGTGAGGCCGGCGCGGCGATCGACAACGCCCTGCGGCTGGATGCCTGGAATCCCAAGGCCATGTGGCTCAAGGCGAGTCAGGCGCACGAGCAGCACGATGACGCCGCGGCACTCGTCTGGTGGCAGCGGCTCCGGGCCGTGCTGCCGCCGGACTCACCCGAGGTGCCGATCATCAACGCCAAGATCGCGGAGACCGAATCGCCGCCTGATCGGACGCCGCCCTCGCGTCCGGTGCAAGTGGGGAGATGACCACTCCAGAGCTCACTCTCGCCACAGCAGTGGGAAGAGCGGATGCTCCATCGGCGCGCCCGCGGGCAGCTCCGCCTCGAGGCCGGGAAAGTCCGGCGAGGTCTGCCAGCGGCGTGGTGCGTGGCGGATGTCATCGCCGAGCAGGCGGACCGAGAACACTCGCCGCCGTCGGCCCGCCACGACGCCGCCCGCGGCGTGGAGCGTCAGCATGTGAAAGCACACGGCATCGCCGGGCGTCAGCTCCCAGCCGAGGATCCGATGAGCGCCGCGGTCGGCGTCGATGTCCGGCAGATCACTCAGGCTGCCTTCGGGAAACCAGCGTGCCTGGCGCTCGCGGAACGAGCGCGGCATCAGCCAGGGACCTGAGTGCGAGCCGGCGACCAACTCGAGTGTCGACTCGCGACTCACGGCATCGACCGGAATCCAGAAGCTGCAGTTCTGCCGGCCATCGATGTTGTAGTAGGGCTGGTCCTGGTGCCAGGGTGTGGGCTGGCGCGTCCCCGGCTCCTTGGTCAGCATGTGATCGTGGTAGAGCCGCGCGCTGCGGCTGCGCATCAGCGCCGCCGCGACCCGCCCGAGCGCGGATTCGAATATCACGCGGCGGTAGTGCGCATTCTCCTGCCAGCAGCAGAAATCCTCGATGAACCACCCAGGGTCGTCGGGGTCGCTCGCCACCTTGGCGCGCGGGCTCGGGTGTGCCAGGTTCTGCTCGATGCCAGATTGCAGCAATGCGATCTCGGATGGCGTGAGCAGCGCGCGCAGCACCACGGCGCCATCGTCCTGGAAGGCGTCGATCTGCGCAGCGGATAGGTGAGCCAGCGGCATGACCGTGCGCGACACTCTACGCGACACTCCAGCAGGCGGGTCAAGCGCCTGCGGCAGGCCGCGCTGCCCGGGGTGTGAGCGTGGCAGAGTAGAATCGCACCATGACGAGCGACGCTCCCGCACCTTCCCGGCGGCGCGATCGGGGTCGGGCGCCGCGCGCGACCGGGCCCCAGCTCGCTCCGCTGCCGCGCCTCACGAACCGCTTTCCGCCACTCGAGATCCTCAGCGCCGAGCAGCTCGCGCGGATCCTGGAAGCCGCGTACCGCGTGCTGGAGGAGGCGGGGCTCGAGATCCGCAGCGCGGCGGCGCGCGATGTGTATCGGCGCGCCGGCGCGCTGGTCGATGATGCCTCACAGATGGTTCGCCTCGGGCGCGATCTGGTCGAGGCGCAGCTGGCCGGCGCACCCGAGCGCTTCGTGCTCCACGCCCGTAACCCCGCGCGCCACCTCCACGTCGGCGATAACGTCGTCAATTTCGGCCCCGTGAACGGCGCCCCGAACATCCGCGATCTCGAGAGCGGGCGCCGCTACGGGGATATCGAAGCCTTCCGCAACATCCTGAAGCTCACCCACGCGCTCGGCGTACTGCACTGGCAGGGCGGGATCGTCGTGGAGCCCGTGGATGTGCCGGTGCCGGTGCGTCATCTTTTCACCTACCAGGCACACATCGAGTGCGCCGACATCGTGTGGGCGGCGCGCGGGGTGGGCGGCGTGCAGGCGCAGGATGCAATCGCCATGTCGGCGATCGAGCACGGCTGCACGGTCGAGGCGCTCGCTGCACGGCCGACACTGATGACCGTAACCAACGTCAACTCGCCGCGGCGCGTCGATGAGGAGATTCTCGAGAACATCATGACCATGGCGCGTCACGGCCAATGCGTGGTGATCACGCCATTCACGCTGATGGGCGCCATGGCGCCAGTGACCCTCGCCGGCGCGCTGGTGCAACAGACCGCGGAGTCGCTCGGCATCATTGCGCTCTGTCAGCTCGTGCGCCCGGGTACGCCGTGCGTGATGGGAGGCTTCACATCCAACGTCGATATGCGCACCGGCTCGCCAGCCTTCGGCACGCCCGAGTATGTGCAGGCGGTCATCGCCGGGGCGCAGCTCGGCAGGCTTCTGAAGCTGCCGGTGCGCACGAGCGCGGTGAATGCCTCACCGGCGGTGGACGCGCAATCCACTTACGAGACGGCCTTCTCCCTTCAGGCGGCGATCCTCAGCCACAGTCACCTCATCAACCATGCGGCGGGGTGGCTCGAAGGCGGACTCTCGGCGTCGCTCGAGAAGATCGTGGTCGACGCGGAGATGCTGCGCAACTGGGCCGAGATCCTCAAGCCGCACGACTTCAGCGACGACGATCTCGCCGTGGAGGCCATCAAGGACACCGCTGCCGGCGGCCACTTCTTTGGCGCCGCGCACACTCTGGCGCGCTACCAGTCGGCCTTTTACCGCCCGCTGCTTTCGGACTGGTCGAGCTTCGAGAGTTGGACCGAAGCGGGCGCGCGCGACGCGACCGCGCGCGCGACGCTCATCTGGAAGAAGCTGCTCGCCGAGTATGTGCCGCCGCCGCTCGATCCGGCCGTCCGCGAGGCGGTCGCGGAGTACGTCGCGCGCCGCCGGCAGGAGCTCGGTCACCCGGGGTGAGACGTGCGCCCACGGATCATGAACGCGCGCATGTATGCCGTAACCCCGGAGGTCGAGGCCGCCTGGCGCGCGCTGCTCGCGCACGTCACTCACGAGGCGGGAGTGGCCCTCGCGTACCTCCCCTACCCTGCACCGCAACCGCTCGAGATGCTGTGGTCGCGGCCGGATCTCGGCGCGGTCTTGATGTGCGGCTATCCGATCGCACTCAGGCTCGCACCGGTCGTGCCGATTGCCGCGCCCATCCCGAGGGCGAAGTGGGCGGCGGGCCGCGCGCTGTACCGCACCGACCTGATCGTGCGTCACGATGCCCCCTACCGGACGCTGGAGGACACCTTTGGCCGGCGGGCGGGCTGGACAGTCGAGCACTCGCACTCGGGCTTCAATGCACTGCGCCATCACCTGCTGGCCTACCGCACCCCGCAACTCCCGGCGCTCTACCGCGACACGGTCGGCAACCTGATCACCGCACGCAACGTTCTCGATGCCGTCCGGGAGGGGCGTATCGATGTCGGGCCCCTGGATGCCTACTGGCACCTGCTGATTGCCCGTCACGCGCCCGAGCTCACCGGCGGCGTACGCGTGCTGAGCTCGACCGAGGTGGCGCCGATGCCGGCATTCGTCGCTGCGGCCGGCGTACCGGCCGAGGTGATCGGGCGGCTGCGCACCGCCTTCCTGGCGGCCGGCGGGCAGAGCTGGTTCGGGCCGCTCGCTGAGCTGCTGCTGCTCGAGGGCTTTGCCGAAGTGAGCGAGGAGACGTACGCACCCCTTCTGGGGTGGGAGCGCGCGGCGAAGGCGGCCGGCTACGACCGGCCGGCCTGATCGACCTGGCAGCTTGATGCATCATCGTCGCCTTCAGCCGCTGGCTGCTAGGCGAACCGCGGAACCTCGAGTTCGGGCGCGGCCGGTACGCGGCCCAAGGGATGCGGCAGCACGTCGTGGCGCCGGAACAGATAGCGGCGCGCCACGTCGAAATATGTGAAGTAGACCAGCCCACCGTTCTGCACGATCAACCGCTCGCGCAGCTCGCGGTAGCGCGCGTTGTACTCGTACCAGGGAATGCCGGGATGCTCGTGGTGCAGCGAATGCAGATTGTTGAACAGGAACAAGGGTCCCAGGATCCACGATCTCTCGACCAGGGCGATGCGCTCGCGTACCCCCGGGCTCCACCGATGCTCCGCAAATGAGCGGATCAACTGCAGGCCGTTGGCGGGGACCACCATGGCGACGAAGTAGAGCCACAGCGGCATGCCGCACACCAGCTTCAGCCACAGGATCACCGGCACGCACCACGCCAGGTGCTCGAGCCAGACGCGGCGCACGTTCTGCTCGTTACGGATCAGCGCGCGCTGTTCGGTGTGCAGCAGCGTGATCGCTTCATCGCGCAGAAACATGCCGATGCGCCAGAAGGAGCCGAGTACGACGCGGCCGGCGAGGGTCTGCTGGACCTCGTGGAAGAAGCGGCTCACGGGATTGAGCCGCGCCAGATCCTCCGGCCGCCAGTAGTAGGACTCGGGGTCATCGAGGGGATCGGTGAGGCGCGGATTGATGTGGTGAGCCCGATGAGTGTGGTTGTAGCGCTCGTATGGCAGCCAGAACGCCAACGGCACGATGGCGAAAAGCCGGTTGAGACTTTCCCAACGCGTCGGGTGACCGTGCACGATCTCGTGCTGCAGGGAGCTGTGCAGGGTGACCAGGACCGCGGTGAAGGGGGCGACGATCGCCAGCGGCCAGCGCCCGTAGGCAAAGGTGATTGCCAGCCAGCCGACGTAGACGGCCAGTATCAGAAACAGCGTCGGGATTTCCACAGAGACGCGCGGGGCTTGGCGAGTCACGGGCGCCCCGGGAGAATCCCGCTCGGGCGGAGTTCCGATGCTCATTCTCCGCCGATTCTAAACCAATGTTCCCTGTGGCGTCGCCAAAGCCATCGCTTTTCGGGAAAGCCGTCTCAGTCGAGCGACACAGGGAGGCTCAGGCGTCGCTCCAGCGCCACCAGCGCATCGTAGAGCAGCACCGCCATGAGACCGGTCACGAGCCCGCCCTGAAGAATGAAGGCGTTATTGCTCGAGAGGAGTCCGGCGATGATGACTTCCCCGAGGCCCTTGGCGGCGACGGTCGAGCCGATCGTCGCCGTACCGACGCTGATAACGAGCGACAGCCGGATCCCCTCGAGGATCAGCGGCATCGCGAGCGGCAGCTCCACCCGGCGCAGCCGCTCGCCCGGGCTCATGCCCATGCCGCTCGCGGCTTCCAGCACCACCGGCGGGACGCTGCGGACTCCGGCGATGGTGTTCTCGAAGATGGGAAGCAGCCCGTAGGCGAAGAGCGCGATCAGCGTCGGCTTCTCGCCAAAGCCGACGAGCGGCACCGCGATTGCGAGCACGGCGACAGGTGGAAAGGTCTGGCCGATGTTGACCAGCGTCCGCGACAGCGGCAGGAACTGCGCCCCCAGGGGGCGTGTCACGAGGATCCCGAGACCCACCGCTACGAGCGTGCTGGCGGCGGCGGCACATAACACCGTGGCCAGCTGCGCGAGCGCCAGCCAGAGAAGATTGCCCTGGTCGTAGATTGGCGGGGCGCCATAGTGCGTGAGCGGAGCGAACAGCGGCGCGAAACTCTGCGGCGAAAGCAGGAAGGAGAGCAGCAGCGCCAGCGCCGCGAGTCGCAGAAGATTCGCGAGCGACATGCGTCAGGGGTGAGCGCGCGCGAGGATCGCCGCGACGGTGAGTTGCCCGCGCGGCGCGCCGTCTTCGCCGAGCACGAGAGCCGAATCCGTCCGGCGCCACAGCAGCTCCGAGAGCACTTCTCGCAACGATGCGGATGAGGCAACGCGCGGTCCCTCGGATCTCCCGGGAAGCGCTGCCTCGCCCGCGCTGGTGAGCGCCAGCAGCTTCAGCGCCCGGTCACTGAGGCCGGTCATGCGCGCCACGAAAGAATCGGCCGGGTGGGTGAGAAGCGTCGCCGGACGGTCGTACTGCAGCAGACGCCCCTGGCTCATGACCGCGATCCGATGTCCGAGACGAAACGCCTCGTCCATGTCATGCGTCACCAGTACCACGGTCGTGCCAAAGCGCCGCTGGATCTCGAGCAGGTCCTCCTGCGCCTTGGCGCGGATGATGGGATCGAGAGCGCCGAACGGCTCGTCCATCAGCAGCACGGCGGGCTCGGCAGCGAGCGCGCGGGCGACCCCGACGCGCTGCTGCTGGCCACCGGAGAGCTGGGCCGGCAGTGCGTCCGCATAAAGGGCGGGATCGAGCTGGAAGATCTGCAGAAGCTCGCTGACACGGGCCCGGATGCGCTCATCCGGCCAGCCGAGCAACCGTGGCACGGTGGCGACATTCTCGGCCACGGTGCGGTGCGGAAAGAGGCCGTTTCCCTGGATCGCGTAGCCGATGCGCCGGCGCAGCAGGTACGCAGGCTCGCTGCGGGTGTCGGACCCATCGAGCAGCACCCGGCCGCGGGTCGGCTCGACCAGGCGGTTGATCATGCGCAGCAGCGTCGATTTGCCGGACCCCGAGGTGCCGACGATCACCGTGATGGAGTTGCGCTCCACCTCGAAGGAAACATCATCGACCACCGTGGTGGTGTCGTACTGCTTGGTGAGGCCCTCGATGCGGATCACGGGCGTGTCGCGGCGGATGCCGAAGAGGTGTGATCGAGTGTCTCGATGAGCGCATCGAGCAGCACCGACGCCGAGAATCCGAGTGCGACGATCGGGATCGCCCCGAGCAGCACCAGGTCGATGGCGGTCTGCCCGATCCCCTGGAAGACGAAGGTGCCGAGACCGCCGCCCCCGATCAGCGCGGCGACCGTCACCATGCCGATGTTCTGCACCAGCACTACGCGGATCCCGGTCAGGATCACGGGCAACGCGAGCGGCAGCTCGATGCGGCTGAGCAGCTGGGCGCCCGTCATGCCCATGCCGCAGGCGGCGTCGACCGCCGCATGCGACACGCGGCGCAAGCCGATCACGGTGTTGGCGACGATGGGCAGCAGCGAGTACAGGAATAAGGCGACGACTGCGGGCGCTGCGCCGATGCCGCTGACGCCGAGCGCGGCCGCCGCGGGCACCCTGGCTGCGAGGGCGCCGAGCGGGGCCATGAGAATGCCGAAGAGCGCGATGCCCGGAATGGTCTGGATGACACCGAGCGTGCCGAGCACCGGCGGGCGGAGGCGCGGCACACGGTGACAGAGGATGCCGAGCGGGAGCCCGACAAGGACCGCGGCGATGAGCGAGCCGCCCGCGAGCCAGATGTGCCGCAGCAGCTCCCTCGGGAATCGACGGGCATTCACGGCGTACTCGCGCATCACGGAGAGATTGTCGAAGGTCCCATGGCTAAGCGCTGCGCCCACCACGGCGAGCGTCATTGCGAGCAGCAGCACGCGCGTGAGCGGGCCGGGCCGCATGCGCGTGATGGCATCGGTCGCCATGAGTCCGAGACACAAGAGCAGAACCCAGGCGGCGCCTCCCAGGGCGGTGCGCACCACCTTGTTGCCGGGAGGCGTGAGGGTATTCGCGGCCGCGGCCGCGGCGAGCGCGAGAACCACGATGCCGGCGAGCGCCGCGGCGAGGCGCTTCCTGGCATCCGTGACACCGAGTGCGACCGCTGCAGTGCCGAGCAGGACTGCCTGGACGCCAAGCGCTGCCCACAGCGGCAGCACCTCGTGCAGCCCGCGCGGCTCACCGGGCACGATGCGGTTCGACTTGAAGACCACGAAGGGCAGCCAGATGAGCGCCGCGGCGCCGGCGACCGTGAGCAGTAGCCCGAGCCGGTCGACCCGCTCGCGCGGTGCGGTGATGGCCAATGCGCTCTCCAGTCGCCCTCCTTTATTTCAGCCAACCCCTGCTCTTGAGGTACTCGGTGGCCACGGCCTCATCGGACTCGCCGTTGATCTGCACACGTTCGTTCAGTCGTTGCAGCGTCTCGGGATCGAAGCTCTCCATCAGCGGCCTGACGATTGCGGCGATCTGCGGGTACTGCCGCAGGACGCTTTCGCGGATGACCGGCACCGGCGCATACACCGGCTGCTCGTGGCGATCGTCCTCCAGGACCTGCAGATGGGCCGCGGTAATACCACCATCGGTGCCGTACACCATGGCGGTGTTGGCACCGTTGGTGCCTGCGGCGGCGGCGGCGATCGTCGCCGCGGTCTCCCCGCCTGCGAGCACGATGAGCTGCGCCGAGCGCAGCCTGAAGCCGTAGGTTCTCTCGAGCGAGCGCAGGGTGCCGGCGTTGGCAAATTCCGCCGAGCAGATGAGCACCACGTCGCCGCCGTCGGAAACCCAGCGGGCGAAATCACTCATGGTGCGCAGGTGATACGCCTGCGCCACATCGCCGCGCACGGCGAGCGCCCAGGCGTTGCTTGCCCGCGCGGGAGTGAGCCACACGATGCGGTTGGCGGCGTAGTCGAGCCGCGAGCCGAGCTCGTAACCCTGCTCGAGGTCCTTCCAGGCGGGGTCGGCCTTGTCATTGAAAAAGAGCCCGGCGTTGCCCGTGTACTCGACGTACAGATCGATCTCGCCGGCGAGCAGTGCCTGGCGCACCACCGGGGTCGCACCGATGCGCAGCCGATCGACGGTCGGGATGCCGTGAGCGTCCAGCAACAGCCGGATCATCTGTCCGATCATCGCCGACTCGGCCGAGAGCTTCGAGGAGACGACGACGGCAGCTTCCAGTGGCGATGCCGCGGCGAACGCCAGGAGTGCTACCGCACAGAGCGACTTCAGGATCCTCGCCAAACCGGCCCTCGACTCACGTGCTCGACTCCTTGCGCACGTTGTCGGTTGTCGCCCGGCACGTCAAGCGTCATTTCCCGGCGGGGCCAGCGCCCGGGGCCCCCGGGAAATCGCGCATCCTGTTAGGAGGTGATCGCGCTATGTGCTCGTCAAGCGCGATTTCCTGGGGTGGCTGGCCTTATGATGGCCACAGATCATGAATCCGCCGCACGCGCGTCCGCACCCGCCGACTCCCACACGTAGCCGCGGCGGCCGCTACTCCATCTGGCGGCTGCTGCGCGAAGGCCTGCGCGGTCAGCGCGGCTGGACACGGGCCTGGGCCAAAGCCAACCCGCGGCCGCGCTATCGGGTCATCATCGTCGGTGGGGGCGGACATGGGCTCTCGACGGCCTTCCATCTCGCCGCCGAGCACGGCATCACGGATGTCGCGGTGCTGGAGAGAGGCCCCATCGGACTCGGCAACGTCGGCCGCAACACGACGATCATCCGGTCCAACTACTTCCGCCCCGAGAACATCCGCTTCTACGAGCTCTCCCTCGGGCTCTGGGAGAGACTCGAGCAGCAGCTCAATTTCAACGCCATGGTGAGCCAGCGCGGCACACTCAACCTCTTCCACACCGAGGCGCAGCGCGACCTCTTCACCCGCCGCGCCAACCAGATGCGGCTGCTCGATGTGGACGCGCAGGCGCTCGACCGCGCCGAGGTCGCCCGCCGGGTGCCACTTGCCGATCTCGATAACGGACGCTACCCGGTGCTCGGCGGGTTTCTGCAGCCCCGCGGCGGAACCGTGCGGCACGACGCCGTTGCCTGGGGATATGCACGCGCAGCCTCCGCGGCGGGTGTCGACATCGTCGAGCATTGCGAAGTCCAGAGCCTGCGCATCACCGAGGGCCGGGTGACTGGTGTCGAGACCCCCCAGGGATTCATTGCCGCAGACACCGTGTGTCTGGCGGTCGCGGGCCACTCCTCGGTACTCGCGGCGACGGCAGGACTCGAGCTTCCGATCGAGACCCACGTGCTGCAGGCCTTCGTCAGCGAGCCCGTGAAGCCCCTGCTCGATGTCGTGCTCACCTACGGCGCCGGTCACTTCTACGTGAGCCAGTCGGACAAGGGGGGCCTCGTGTTCGGGGGCGCCATCGACGGCTACAACACCTACGGCCAGCGCGGGACGCTCCCCATGGCCGAGGAGGTGGCGGCCGCAGCCGTGACGCTGCTTCCGGCGCTGGCACGGCTTCGGGTGCTGCGCCAGTGGGGTGGCGTCATGGACATGACCATGGATGGCTCGCCGATCATTTCGAAGACGCCCATCGAGGGGTTGATCCTCAATGGCGGCTGGTGTTACGGCGGCTTCAAGGCCATTCCGGCGGGCGGCCTCACGACCGCGTACCTCATCGCGCACGGCGCGCCGCATGCGGCGGCGGCGCACCTCGATCTCGGGCGCTTCAGCGATGGGCGCACGGTCGATGAGCGCGGCATCGGCCCTTTCCCTTACCTGCACTGAGCCGATGCTGCGGATACCCTGCCCGTGGTGCGGCGTGCGCGATGAGAGCGAATTTCGCTACCGCGGTGACGCCACGCGCAACCGGCCGGGCGCCGACGCCGGACTCGAGGCTTTCAGCGCCTACGTGTACGAGCGCGTGAATCCGCGAGACTGGCATACCGAGTGGTGGCTGCACGTCGCGGGCTGCCGCAAGCTCCTGAAGGTCGTGCGTCATACGCTGACGCACGAAATCCGCTCGGTGCAGTCAGCGCCCGGGACCGCTGCCACGGAGTCCACGCGCTGATGACGGGCCCGTGCCGCATCAGCTCCGGAGCGCTCACCGATGCTGGCCGCTCGCTGCGATTTCGATTCGATGGTCGAGAGCTCCAGGGGCTCGCGGGCGACACGCTCGCCTCTGCGCTCCTCGCCAACGGCTTGCGGCAGGTCGGCCGCAGCTTCAAGTACCACCGCCCGCGCGGCATCGTCACCGCAGGTCCCGAGGAGCCGTGCGCGCTCGTCGATGTAATCGGCGCGCGCGGACGTGAGCCCAACCAACTCGCGACGACTCTCCCCTTGCATGAGGGCCTGATCGCCGCGAGCCAGAACCGCTGGCCGACGCTGCGCTTCGACTTCAATGCTATCAATGACCGTGTGGCGCGCTTCCTGCCGGCGGGCTTCTACTACAAGACCTTCATGGCGCCGGCCTGGGCGTGGGAGCGTCTGTACGAGCCGCTCATCCGTCGCGCCGCGGGGCTTGGGCGACTGGCGGCCATCGTTCCGCCGCACGCCGATCCCGCCGAGACGGTGCACGACCACGCCGACGTGCTCATCGTCGGCGCCGGTGCTTGCGGACTGGCCGCGGCACATCGGCTCGGAGCCTCGGGCCTGCGGGTGATTCTTACCGAGCAGGATCTCATCCCGGGGGGCGGCACGCTGCTCGATGCCCGCTGGTCCGCCTGGCGCGATGCGACTCGGGCGGCGCTCGCGCTGCTGCCCGGGGTGCAGTGCCTCACTCGCACCACCGTGCTCGGAGCCTATGGACACGGGGTCTTCGGGGCGCTCGAGACCCTCTCGGCGGAGGAGCGGGCACGGTTCGGAGGCCTGCGCGAGCGACTGCGCGTGATGCGCGTGCGCCGCGTCCTGCTCGCCACCGGCGCGCTCGAGCGGCTGATCGCATTCCCGGGCAATGACGTTCCGGGAGTGATGTTGGCGGGCGCTGCGCTCGCGTACCTGCGCCGGTATGGGGTGGCCGTCGGCCGCCGACCGGCACTCTTCGTCAACAACGATGAGGCCTACGAAACGGTCTTCGCGCTCGCCGCAGCGGGCATCGACTGCGCCGGCGTGATCGATTCACGGACCGATTCGCTCGCCGCCACGCGAGCCAAGGCGCTCGGTGTTGCGGTCCACAGTGCCGCAGTCGTCGGGGCGGTGGCGGGCCGGCGGCAAGTGCAGGCAGTCACCATTGCGGACCTCGACGGCGCGCGCCGCTTCGTGCTCGAAGCCGATGCGCTGCTCATCTCGGGCGGACATGCGCCGCTCACTACGCTCGCGGCGCAGCTCGGTGCGCCCCTCACCTGGCACGAGTCACTCGCCCTGTTCCTACCCGAGCTCGACCCTGGGATCGGGCGTGTCGCCGGAGCAGCACGCGGAGTGCTCGGCCTCGCAGCCGCAGCCCGCGACGGCGATGCGGCCGGCCGGGCGCTCGCGGCGGACCTCGGGCGAGCCGCCGACGCAGCGATCGCTCTCGAGCCGCCTCCGGATGCGGAGGTCACGCCGCTTGCCGCGCTGTGGGAGGTGCGTGCACGGGGTAAGGCGTTCGTCGATCTGCAGAACGATGTGACCGCGGATGATGTGCGCCTCGCGTGCCGCGAGGGTTACGAGCATCTCGAGCACATGAAGCGCTTCACGACCTTCGGCATGGCCACCGATCAGGGCCGCATCGGCGGGCTGGTCGGAAGCGCCCTCCTCGCCCAGGCGCGAGGCGTTGCGCTATCCGAAGTGGGAACGCTGCGACCCCGGCCGTTTGCCCAGCCAGTGCCTTTCGCCGCACTCGCCGGCGCCGAGGTGCGCGAGCATTTCCGGCCGCGACGGCGGCTACCGCTCCACGACTGGCATGCGTCCGCGGGAGCCACCTTCGTCTCGACCGGCCTGTGGCTGCGGCCGCTCGTCTACTCGCAGGACACCGGTTGGGCCGCGGTGCTCGATGAGGCGAGCGCGGTGCGCAAGCGAGCCGGCATCACGGACGTCTCAACGCTCGGCAAGATCGATGTGCAGGGGACGGATGCCGCGCGCTTCCTCGATTTCGTCTACGCCAATACCTTCTCCACCCTCGCCGTCGGCCGGGCGCGCTACGGCATCATGTTGCGTGAGGACGGCATGCTGCTCGATGACGGCACGACCTCGCGGCTCGCTTCCCAGCACTTTCTCATCACCACCACCACTGCCAACAGTGCAGCCGTGCTCGAGCACCTCGAGTTTCACCTGCAGAGCACGTGCGCCGCGCTCGATGTGGTCCTCACCGACGTCGGCGATCAATGGGCACAGTTCGCCGTGGCGGGGCCGCGCTCCCGCGAGGTGGTGGCGCCGATCCTGACCGGACTCGATCTCTCTAATGAAGCCTTCCCGTTCATGGCGGTCGCCGAGGCGACGGTCGCGGGTGTGCCGGGGCGAGTATTCCGCATCTCTTTCTCGGGCGAGCTCGCCTACGAGATCGCAGTCCCCGCAGCCCATGCGCTCGCCGTCTGGTCGGCGCTCCTCGAGTCCGGCGCGCGGTGCGACCTGCGCCCGTATGGCCTCGACGCGCTCAACACGTTGCGCATCGAGAAAGGACACGTGACGACCGCGGAGCTCAACGGCAACACCACGGCGGGCGATCTGGGCCTCGAGCGGCTGATGAAGAAACAAGGTGACTTCATCGGCCGGACGCTCGCGCAGCGCGCCGCACTTGCGAGCCCGCAGCGGCTGCAGCTGGTCGGCGTGCGCCCGAGCGACCGCACGCAGCGACTGCGCAACGGCAGCCAGCTCGTGGCGCCGGGGGCGCGCGATGAGAGTCTCGGCTACCTCACCTCCGCTACGCCGTCTGTCGAGTTCGAAGGCTGGGTGGGGCTCGCCCTGCTCCGCGGCGGACGCCAGCGGCTCGGTGCGCGACTCCTTGCCCGCTCGCCCGTGCACGAGGAGGCGACCGAGGTCCAGATACTCGGCCCTCACATGCTCGATCCGGAGAATACGCGTGTCCGCACCTGACGCCGGCGTGCCTGGCGCACCCGCCGACCTCACCCGCGCATCGCTCCCAGCCGACATCATCGAGCTCGCGGCGCTGCGGGATCGGATCCATGTGCTGCGGACGCTCGTCGGACGCCGCGGCCTGAGCTTTCCCGAGTTCGGCCACGTCGCCACCGTGCGTGAGACAGTGGTGCTCTGCACGCGCCCCGAGCGTTGGCAGGTGCTCACGGCGCCCGCCCCGCCGGGTGCGGCACTTGCGCGCTGGAGGGAAGCCTGCGCCGGGTGTGCCGCCGCGGTGGAACTGTCCTCGGCTCTGACGGCGCTGTACCTCGCGGGTCCCGCGGTGCGCGAGGTCCTCGCCCGGGGCTGCCGGCTGGATCTGCATGGCGAGGCCTTCGCGTGCGGCCGTGCCGCCTCGACTCACATGGCGCAAGTGCCCGTGACGCTCGCTGCCCTGTCCGCCGGCTGGCTGCTCCTCACCCCCTCCACCACCGCCCGCCACTTCCGGGAGTGGCTCACCGCGACCGCCGCACCCTTCGGCCTCACACCGCGGACCGATGTTACTGTTGCGACCCTGTCCGCAGAGAGGCCCCAATGAAGGATTCCGCGCGAGCCGTCATCATCGGCGGCGGGGTTGTCGGTGCCAGCGTGCTGTATCACCTGGCCAGGATCGGCTGGCGTGATGTGCTGCTGCTCGAGAGAAGCGAGCTCACCTCCGGCTCCACCTGGCATGCCGCAGGGGGGATGCACACCTTCAACGGCGAGGCGAACATCTCTCGCCTCCAGAAGTACACCATCGACCTGTATCGGGAGATCGAGCAGCTCTCCGGCCAGTCCTGCGGCCTCCACCCGAACGGCGGACTCATGCTGGCCGCGACCTCGGGCGAGCTCGACAGCCTGAAGCTCATCTGCTCCCGGGCTCGGTACCTCGGTATGGAGACCGAGATGATCTCGCTCGATGAGGCGCACGACCTCAACCCGCTCATCGACACGAGCCACTTCATCGGTGCCCTGTGGCGTGCGGATGGCGGTCACTGCGACCCCTCGGGCACGACGCACGCCTACGTCAAGGCCGCGCAGCAGCTCGGAGCGAGTGTGGAACGCTTCACTCGCGTACTGTCGCTCACGCCGCGCGAGGATGGCTCCTGGGAGGTTGTGACCGACAAGGGCACGGTGCGCGCTGAGCATGTCGTCAACTGCGCGGGCCTGTGGGCGCGCGAGGTCGGTCACATGGTCGGGATCGAGCTGCCGGTGCTCGCGATGGAGCATCACTACCTGATCACCGAGGACCTCCCCGAGCTCGCCGGGCGCGATCGCGAGATCGTCAACACCACCGACTACGCCGGCGAGATCTACATGCGCCAGGAGCGGCGCGGTGCGCTCATCGGCACCTACGAGCCACACGGAGTGGCGTGGGCGCCGGTGAAGACCCCGGATGACTTCACGATGCAGCTCCTGCCCGAGGACTTCGAGCGGCTCGCACCGTACTTCGAGGTGGGGTTCCGGCATTTTCCGGCGCTCGGCCGAGTCGGCATCCGCAAGGCAGTGAATGGCCCCTTCACCTTCGCGCCGGATGGCAATCCCCTCGTCGGGCCCGTTCGTGGCGTGCGCAACTACTGGGTGGCCTGCGCAGTCATGGCGGGCTTCAGTCAGGGAGGCGGCATCGGGCTGGTGCTCTCGCGCTGGATGGCCGAGAACGACCCCGGCCAGGACATCCTTTCGATGGACGTGGCGCGTTTCGGAGCCTTCGCCACCCCGAAGTACACCTCGCTCAAGGTGCCCGAGAACTATTCGCGCCGCTTCCGTCTCGTCTATCCGAACGAAGAGCTGCCCGCCGCGCGCCCGGTGCGCCGCTCACCGATTTATGAACGGCTGATCGCAACCGGCGCCGTGATGGGCGCGAACTTCGGACTCGAGAACGCGCTGTGGTTTGCTCCCGCCGGCACGACGCCAGCCGAGACACCGACCTACCGCCGCTCGGAGGCTTTTCCCATCGTGCGCGCGGAATGCCAGGGAGTGCGCAGCGGCGTCGGCATCTACGAGACGAGCAACTATGGCAAGCACGAAGTCGCAGGCCGCGGCGCACGCGCCTGGCTCGATCGCGTCCTGGCATGCCGCATCCCGAAGCCAGGACGCCTCGGCCTCGCCCCGATGCTCAACCCCGCCGGACGTATCGTGGGCGATTTCTCGATCGCGTGCCTCGCCGAGGACCGCTTCCTGATCGTCGGCTCGGGGTTCGCGGAGGAGTTTCACCTGCGCTGGTTCTGGCTCAGCGAACCACCGGCAGATGTATTCGTGCGCTCGGCGGCCTCGATTCTTTGCGGAGTGTCGCTCGCGGGGCCGCGTTCACGGGAGCTTTTGCAACGCCTCACGCGCGTCGACCTCTCCGCTGAGGCATTCCGGTTGTTTCAGGTTACGGAGACCGCCGTGGGGCTGTCGCCCGCCATCCTTACGCGTGCCGGCTTCACCGGCGAGCTCGGCTATGAGATCTGGACGACCCCCGACTACTTCGCGACGCTCTACGACGAGCTGCGCGAGAGCGGAGCCGGGCTCGGATTGATTCACTTCGGCGGCCGTGCGCTCTCCTCGCTCCGGCTCGAGAAGGCGTATGGCTCCTTCAACAAGGACTTCCGGCCCGACTACACCCCGGGAGAAACCGGGCTCGACCGTTACATCGACTTCAACAAGCCGGAATTCACGGGCCGCGCCGCAGCGCTCGCCGAACGCGCCGCGGGTCCTCGCCGACGCTTCGTCGTCATGGAGGTGGCCAACGCCGACGCCGAGGTCATCGGGTACGAATCGATCATGCAGGACGGCGTCGCCGTCGGCTACGTGACCTCAGGCGCCTACGGACATTGCGTCGGCAAGAGCCTCGCTGCAGGCTATGTGCCGACGGCGCTGGCGCGCGAGGGAGCGCGTTTCGAGATCGACGTCCTGGGTGAGATGCACGCTGCAACCGTGCGCCTCGAGCCGCTCTACGATCCGAAGGGGCTGCGTCTGCGGGGCTGAAGCGGGCGCACGTGAGCCTGCACGGAGCCCGTCGACTCCGTGCAGGCCCGATCGCCTTCCCTGACCAACGGTTACCAGATCCAGTGATACCAGGCCTGGTGCACCGGCTTCGTCGCGGGCGGTTTCTTGCTCTCCTCGGCCGCATTGCTGGCCATCACGGCCGGCGTGAGGGCCTGCGGATGAGTCGACGGCTGCGTCAGGTGGGTACGCTGCGCACCGTTTGCCTGGGCGCTGACCGCACCCTGCACGCTCGCCGTCGCCACCCCGCTATGCGTCGCGGCGGTCACTCGCTCAGTGCCGACCGGCTGACCACCGTTGCGAGCGACTGCTCCAGCGGAGGGCGAGCCCTCACTCTGCAAGTCCGTGCGCAGGTCAGCACGGTCCGCGCGCAGGTCCGCCTGGTCTTGGCGGATGTCCTGCCCATAGGAGCGAATGTCGCCGCGGGCCCGCTGAATAGCCGCCTCGTTGCCCTTGATGTTGTCCTGCAAGGTGGCGATCGCGCGCTGATCGTTGGCGCCCGCGCGCTCCGCGCGGTAGTCCTGCCGCAGGTTGCCCTGGTCCGCGGCGATGCTGCGATTGTATTGCCCGATGTCATTGCGGAAGTCGCGGACGCCCGCCCGATCCTGCGCGATGCCACGCCGGTCGGCACGGATGTCCGTCCGGTCCTGGGCGACATCGCGTTGGAGAGCGTTGTTGTTCCCAGCGGTCCCGGTGCCCGTCGACCCGGTCATTCCGCCGGACTGTCCGCCCTTGCCGTAACCATTCTGGCCATTGCCGTTCTGGCCGTAGCCCTGCTGGCCGGTACCGGTCTGGCCATAGTCGTCCGGGTCATAACCATTCTGACCGTAGCCATGCTGGCCGTTACCGTTCTGACCATAGCCGTTCTGGCCGTAGCTGTGATCAGCGCCGAAGTTTCGGTGATCCTGACGAAGGTCGCGCCGGTCGGCGTGGACATCTGCCTCATCGCGCGCGATATCCCTGCGGTCGGCGCGGATGTCGGCGCGGTCCCGCTGGATGTCCATGCGGTCAGCCCTGATGTGCGCCTTGTCCCGGGCGATATCCGCCTGCTCGTTCTCCCCGGCGCGCTGTTCCGCGTACTCATGGCGCAGGTCCGCCTGGTCCGCGCGGATGTCGCGGCTGTCGCGCCAGATGTCCCGGCGGTCGTTACGGATATCCGCCCGGTCGTGAGCGATGTCGCGTTTGTCCGTGGCAATGTCATGCCGGTCGGCGTTCATATCCGCCTGCGCGGAGTTGCCGGGCCCCTTGCCGGCGGCCTGACCCGAAGCGGTCTGGCCACCCTGACCGGCGGCACCGCCCATCTGACCATTGGGCTGACCGGCCGGCTGCTGGCCATTCGGCTGACCCGCCGACGGCTGGCCGCTGCTACCCGCGCTGGTTGTTAAAGGCCCCGGGTTCACTGGCGTGGCTTGCTGATTTGCCTGTTGGCTGTCGGGGGTGAGCTGAGGCTGTTGATCCGCGTAAGCGGATGACAGTCCCGCACCCATGATGGTCCCGACTGCAATGGCAATAAGGTTGCTGCGCTTCATGACACCTCCTTTGTCGCCTCGAGCTACGTCTCAAAACCGATTTCACCGACCGTTGGGAACTTGCGCGTCCTCGCTGCGTACTTCCGCATGGCGTTCATCGTGCGGCCGCTCGCGCGCGACGCGCTGCTGCTCCTGATCGACGTATGACTGCACCAGCGAAAAGAATCGATCGTAAAACGCCGGGTCTTTGACCGTTTCCCGTCGCACCACTCCCAGAACCTGCGCCGAGCCGGATGGCATCGTGAGTGTCGCGGGCCCGACGCCGACGCTGGTCGACTGCTTCATCTTCTGCAGCTGGCTGTCCTCACGCTGGGCGGTCACGAACACGATGCTGCTGCCGTCGCGGTTGTCGGCGCAGGTCGTCTGCAGGTGGTAGCTCACGTTCAGCTTCGGGTCCGGCTGAAAGTCACGCGTGCCCGTCAGGACACCCGAGTCGTTCGGTCGGTCGAGCATGTAGCCCTGACTCAGCAACGCGCGTTTCACGCCCCAGCACACCGTGTCCCCGGAACCCTGGAAGGTCCGGCTGAACGGTGCCTGCGCACTGATACTCTGCTGCGCGATGTCGACCTTGTGCGATGCGCATCCTCCGGCCGCGACCGTTGCCGCGACCATCAGCGCTACGCCAGACAGGCTCGGTATACTCGCAGAGCTCCTCACGTTGGACCTCCATTTCGTGGACGCCGGGCAAACGGCGACCCTCGAGCGTTTGACCAGAGGGCGCACCGGCGAAGTTCCGCGCAATTTCCGGCGCATAACGGCGACAACACCGCGTTAGCCTGCGGAAATCCCGTGGGAATGTTCTGACAGCCCTATCGGTCAGCCGGTTGCGTCGTTCCCGGCCGATGACTGCAGAAGCGCGCCGGTTGTCTGGTTTGACCTGTTGTGTTAGCAGCTCGCTGGCGCGGCGCGATACATGAATGCATGATATGCCGCTCTCACGGGATGGGAGGATTCATGAATCGCATCGCAGCCGCCCTGATGATCATGGCGGCGCCGGGCGCCTTCGCGTACACCGCCGCCGAGCTCGCCGCCAAGAACGTCGCTGCCAAGGGCGGCAGCGAACAACTGCAGGCGATTCAGTCGCTGCGCCTCTCGGGCAAGGTGCTCGTGAATGGCGGCACGCTGGAGCTGGGCTACACCGTACTGGTCGAGCGGCCCGATGCGATCCGCTACGAGGCGCAGCTGCAGGGTCTCACCAAGGTGCAGGCCTACGACGGTACGCAGGCCTGGCAGATCAACCCTTTTCAGGGTCGCAAGGATCCGGAAAAGCTCTCTGCGGATGACGCCAAAGCGCTCGGCGAGGACGCCGCGGATTTCCTCGGTCCCCTCGTCGCCTATCAGGCCAAGGGCTACAACCTCGACTATCTCGGCACGGAGGATATCGATGGCACCGAGGCGCACAAGCTGCGCGTGACGCGGCCCAATGGTGATGTGGCCTACGTCTACCTCGACCCCGACTACTTCCTCGAGATCCGCACCGTGAGCCGCCGCATCGAGCATGGCGTCCCCCATGAGACGATCACGGACTACGGCGACTACGAGAAGGTGAATGGCGTCTATCTGCCTTTTGCGCTCGAGTCGTATGAGAAGGGCTCGAGCGCGCGACGCAAGCTGCAGATCGACAAGGCGGAAGCGAACGTCGCCGCCGACAAGAGCCTCTTCGCGTTCCCGGCGCCGCCCGTGGCTGCCTCACCGGCGAAGTAAAACCAGGAGAAATTGATGCGCCTCAATACCGCGCTTCGCGTGTGTGCGCTGCTGTCCGGTTACCTCGGTGCCGCCCTGGCACAGACTCCGCCGACTGTCATCGACTCGGGTGTGGTCTCGGGACTCGGAGCCCGCAATATCGGCTCGGCGGCGATGAGTGGACGCATCGCCGCGCTCGCCGGCTACCGCGATGCTTCGGGCAAGGTGACACTGTTCGTCGGCGCGGCGAGTGGCGGCGTGTGGAAGTCCACCGACGGCGCCACGACCTTCAAGCCGGTGTTCGATGAGCAGCCGGTGCAGTCGATCGGCGCGATTGCGATCGATCCGTCCAACGTAAAGAACGTGTGGGTGGGCACGGGTGAGGCCTGGACGCGCAACAGCGTCTCGATCGGCAACGGTATCTATCGATCGAGCGATGGTGGTGAAACGTGGACCTACTCAGGCCTGCCGGAGTCCGAGCGCATTGCGCGTATCGTCGTGGACCCGCGCTCATCCGACACGGTCTACGCCTGCGTGCCGGGGAAGCTGTGGAGCGATTCGGCCGAGCGCGGCCTCTACAAGACTACCGATGGTGGCAAGAGCTGGCAGCTGATCCTGAAGGGCGCGAATCTCTCGACCGGCTGCGCCAGCCTCGCGATGCAACCCGGGAACCCGCAGGTCCTGCTCGCGGCGCTCTGGGATTTTCGCCGCAAGGGCTGGACGTTCCGGTCCGGAGGCGACGGACCCGGCGCGCCTTCGGGCAGCGGCCTCTACCGCAGCGCTGATGGCGGCCGTACCTGGAGCGAGCTGCTGCCCGGCGACCACAAGACGCTCCCGTCCAAGCCCTACGGGCGTATCGCCCTGGCGTTCGCGCCGAGCGAGCCGCAGACGCTCTACGCCTTGATCGAGTCGACCGATTCGGGCCTTTTCATCTCGCACGACGGCGGGACGAGCTGGGAACGCGGTGACAAGAGTCAGTGGATGGTGTGGCGGCCCTTCTATTTCGCCAACCTGATCGTCGATCCGAAGAATCCGCGGCGCGTTTTCAAGACCGACGGCGCCCTCATCCTGAGTGAGGATGGCGGCAAGAGCTTCAGCACCATCGGCGGCTTCAACGGCGCGCACGGCGACGTGCACGATGTGTTCGTCGATCCGGGCGATTCGCAACGCGTGTTCGCCGCCGATGACGGCGGGCTATGGGTCTCCTACGACGGCGCCAACAAGTGGTGGAAGACAGACAATCTGCCAATCTCGCAGTTCTACCATGTGAGCGTCGATGGCGCCGACCCCTACCACGTCTACGGCGGCCTGCAGGACAACAGTGCCTGGGTGGGCGACTCGGCCTACCCCGGTGGGATCACCAGCTCGCGCTGGGAGAACATGATCGGGGGTGACGGCTTCTTCATGTACCCCGACCCCACCGATCCGAGCTACGTGTATGGCGAATCACAGGGCGGCGCGATAAATCGCGTCAACGTGCACACGCACGAGTCGCGCGAGATTCAGCCGCGGCTCGGGCCCGAAGAGCTCAAGCGCTACACCAAGCTGCGCTTCAACTGGAACACTCCGATCGCGCTCTCGCCGCACGATCCCGCGACGCTCTACATCGGGGCGCAGTTCCTGTTCCGGACGCGCGATCATGGCCAGAGCTGGGAGCGCATCTCGCCGGATCTGACCACGAATGACCCGCAGAAGCAGAAACAGGAGCAGTCAGGCGGTGTCACGATCGACAACTCCGTCGCCGAGATGCATACCACGATCTTCTCGGTCAGCGAGTCGCCCGTAACCGCC
>Ga0306920_100000191_pt1 | contig 71267 bp, 60 predicted proteins | sample flu12Cox44000170_FD_204666 | JGI IMG/M metagenome (GOLD analysis project Ga0306920, IMG submission 204666) | Lab enrichment of tropical soil microbial communities from Luquillo Experimental Forest, Puerto Rico - flux4day.12C.oxic.44.000.170 (v2)... | ecosystem: Environmental > Terrestrial >...
CCGAACCAAAGAATGCCACCAAACCGGAGGACAACATGACGTCAAGCCAGAGAGCCTGATCCCAAGCTCTCATCTCTCCACGAAACCGGGGTAAGTCCATAGGACAGTTGCGTGAAGATCGCTTTTTTACGGAGGATGTTTATAATGGACAGAAGGTGCGCCCAAACTTGGACATAATGCACGCTTCAGATAACAGGGCGTTCAGGCGCTCGGGCGTGCTTCTCGATCGACCGCCCTTCTCCGTGCAGACGCACGAAGTTCTCGAAATTCCCTGCCCTGAAACGAACTCGCTCATGCGGACTTGCCTGATTGAGGGCGGCGGAAAACGGCCGTTCGCAATTGTTGCCTGAACGGCGTCATCCCGGCGTTTCAGCTTCCGCCGCCTACATGGTACCGCAGTCGAATTTTGTTATCAGGAGAGCTACTCGCGCCCAATGGCGCCCTCGAATGGCCGAGTCTGTGGCGCCGTTCTCTGGGAGATGCATCCGTGACCTTTGATCCATCGACTATCGCAAAGCGTGCGCTACGGGGATTGCTCTCCGAGCAAACCAAGGGGATGATCGATTACATTAGAACGCCGGACCATGGCGTCGGCTGGGGACCGTTCAATGGTCAAACCGCTCGCCAGGCTCTTTTTGTCGATATTGTTGCGAAAACGCGGCCGGCCGCGATCGTAGAAACCGGCACATTCCTTGGCGCGACAACCGAACTGATGGCGCAGTCGGGCCTGCCAGTTTTCACTATCGAGTTAAATCCGCGAAACTATGGATTTGTGCGCGCCCGATTTTGGCGCAGGCCGAATGTCCAGTTACTCCATGGAGACAGTCGGACGGGCCTGCTGAAGCTTTTGGACGGGGCTCTGCGCTCTCTGTCCAACCGCGCAATCTTCTTTTATCTCGATGCCCACTGGAATGATGATCTGCCGCTTGCCGAAGAAATCGACGTCGTCTTTAGCCGTTGCCCATTGGCTATTGTCATGATTGACGACTTCGAGGTGCCGTCTGATTCCGGGTATGGATATGACGATTATGGGCCAGGGAAGGCTCTGGTGGGAGCCTATATTAGGCAGGCGATGCCTGCGCATCAACTTCGGGCCTTCTATCCGTCCACTCCCTCCGCTGCGGATTATCCATCCACCTTATCAGCCGCTGCGGGCTTGGCTGTTGTAGGCCGGCTGCGGCGGGGCTGCGTGGTGCTCACAAAGCAGGCCCATCATGGGCCAGTTCTGGCGTCGTTACCCCTTCTTCGCCCAGCGACGGAAGCCGAGCTAATAGCTGCGGCATGAAGTCGGTTGGGCGTTATTGCTCGCGTGCCCATCGGTCACCCGATCGCGCCGGGTCGCAAGAGGCGCGTAGCTTAGTGCCAGAGCGGTCAGGGATTGATTCGATCTCCCTGGTGCCTCTCCCCGCTTGGTCGGGTCTATTCGGCGGCCGCCCGCGCCGGCTCCTTCTGACCGTCCATATAATCGATGCTGACGGGCTGGTCCGTTTTCGAACGGGCTCCTCAGGTCGAGTTCCTTCGCCATTTCACGCAGCGCCGAGAACACCTCCTTCGCCAGCCCTGAAGCCACTGGATGTGCGCGCCCACCTCGCTTAAGCACCACTTGCGTCGGGTTGTTTGGGTTTGCCTTCAATCAGGCAGGTCCGAATGACAGAATTAAATTCCGGGCAAGAAATTTCCACAACATTCTGCGTCCGCAGGGAAAACGGCGCCCGATCGAGAAAGACACCCGACCGTCTATGCAGCCTGTTGTCAGGGCCGTGCATTATGTCCAGGTTAGGACGCACGTTCGGCCCGTTATAAACATCTTCCGTAATCACCAAATACGGGAACTTGCCGCAATTTGCTAGAACCTGCGATATCTGCTTGTTGGACAAATGTTGTAAAACTTGGCGAATCAGGCAAAGGTCGCCATCTGGCAGTTCGTCTGTTATGATATTCGCGCATTTAAAATTGACGCAGTCACTTCCAAATCTCGTTTGGTTGTACGCGATCAATCCGGGTACAATGTCCACGCCAACATAGTTCACCGAAATCGCCGAGCAAATCCGTTGGCCGACCCTAAAATCCCCACAACCCAGATCAACCACGGTATTTATTTTCTCTTCTGCCATAAATCGTGAAAGCCAACTGATGTATGGTACAGAGAATCCCTCAAGTGATCCCGGACCGGAAAAAAACTCTTCTCCATCTATATTGCCCCATAGTTTGGAATTATAAGTCTGGCTAAACGCTTGCGCTACCGAGAGCTGGCCATACTGTTGCCTAATCTGGGACCAAATCAGGTTCTTACGGATCCTCAAGATAGCTTTAGGCGCAAAACGCTTGGCTATGGAACGAAGATTACTTGGTATCATGTTTTCGTGGCCTCTCGGTTGATACAATCCGGCTCGAAATGTGGGGTGTCGTCAGTATCTTCAGCTAATATGCAGACGTCTCCTGTTGCAGATTCGAGTAGCATTTATACATCCTCTCAGCGACCCGGTCCCAGACGAAATTCTTGTGAACCCAACTCCGGGCGGCTCGGCCCATTTTCTTCCGCAGATTGTCATCCCGTAGGAGCTTGAGAATGCGTTCAGCCAATGCGCGAGGGTCATTCTTACTGACCAAGAATCCTGTTTGCTGATCCCGTACTATTTCGGGGATCGCGCCTGAATGGGTAGCGACGACTGGAACGCCGGCAGCCATGGCTTCCACAGGAGGGATACCGAAGCCTTCGTCCCAGATCGGCGCAAACGCGAAGAGATCCGCATTATGGTAGAGGTCGATCAGCTCGGGGCGCGGGATGAAACCGACAAAGACAACCTTGCCGGCCACCTTTGCCGGCAGTCGCGCCTTCAAATGGGCGAGATAGGTTCCGGCATCTGGCGGCGCCAAAGACAATTTGGCCTTCAGCCGGGAAATCCAGTCATAGGAATAAAACGGATAAACGCTCTCGATCAGCTCCCGTTCTTGCAGTTCAAAGCATTCGGCCAGAGGATAGCTGCTTTGCCAGCCGACGACATCCAATCGGACATCCGGATGCTCATTTACGACCATGGAGAAAGCATCCATCAGGACATGGAGACCTTTGTGGGGCGAGACTGCGCCCGAGTAGAGGATACGCTTTTCCTGCCGCGGCCGTACGTCGCAGTTTCTTTCGCGACTGAACTCTGCAGGGTCGATCGCGTTGTACATCGTCTGGCAGCGGCTAGCTATCATTGGGAATTGGCGTCGGGTTTTTTCGGTTATGTAATCGCTCACGGTTGTCACAAGATCGACGTAGCGCAAGCGTTCTTCGAGGATCGCCGGTTTGTTTTGGGAGAACCACTCGGCGTGCAGCTGCAAAACAATTTTGGCATTGGGGTTGAGAGCTCGAATCGGCGGTAGATATTGGGAGCAATGCTGGACATGAACCACATCGCATCCGCGCGCGCGCAAATCCTCCGCCACCTGGCGGCCGAAAGCCCGAAACAGCCACCCTGAGCTCGAAGCAGGTGAGCCTACTGGGAAAAGTTTAGAGGATTTCTCTTTAGCTTTCGCCGCAAGCCTGTCGGATCGCGGCACCGAAAAAAATCGGAAATGAACATTCTGCTCTCGGAAATCGGCTGGGAAATCTCTGTGCCGGTCGCTTGTCCCGTAAACAATTACCTCGCATGACTTCGCCAGCGAACACGCCGCACCGTAGGTACAAGCGCCGACGGAAGTCTGGTAGGGCGGAAGAATGATATCGATGGGCTGATTGACAAAAGCGATTTTCACACAACTATCCCTAGATAACGGGCATGGGCGTTCGTCACGGACTGACCGTCTTCCTTAACACTGTCGAGCACGACTACCGGGCGGCAAGCCGACCGCGGGAGTGCTCGAGAATCGCGCCACCGCAAGCATCGCTCGCGCGATATCGCGCTCGACCTCAACGTCCACCTTTCGGCTCAGTGCGGTTGCGTCCGCAAGAGAATACCACCCGCTGCCTGCGCGCCGTTCCTGTACTACCGCCTCAGCATTCGAGCGACCGTCGCGCTTCTCACCGTGCATCGCTGATACCACTGAAGGGGAAAACCTGCAGCATTTTTGTACAGGGCGGAGTCCTCTCTTCTCACTGCCTAGACCCTCATCGCGCAGTGCCGTGCCTCGAGGTCCTTTGGGCCTCAGTCGCAAGCCGCAAATCCGAACGAGGTAACTCGCTCCTATCAGTCCACTGTTGGTCTTCGGCTTTTAGACGGGATATTGCAGTCCGAAAGCCGTTCTTGATGGATCCCACTCTCATTCGTTCCCGGCGTCGACGTTTTGCACTGAGACACGTTATATTCGCCCTGCCAGCCGGCCGCGACGTGAGGGCAGGGCGAAGGGGACCGACAAGCAAGATCGCGGCGGCGCCCAACTTAGCCTCCGGTCGCTGGTCCTCCGCCGGACACCCTCGCGCTTTTGCGACGATGATACTTCCCTGCTCGGAGCTCTATTCCGCCGCTGCGCGTGCCGGCTCTTTCAGACCCTCCATGTGGTCGACGCTGACGGGCTGGTTTGTCTCGAACGGGCTCTTGAGGTCGAATTCCTTCGCCATTTCCCGCACCGCCGGGAACACCTCCTGTCCCAATAAGCGGATGCAGGTCTTCGCATCCTCGTGCGACACATTCCCGTCATTGCCCCAGACGCCGAGAATGCCGGGCCGCGTCTCCTCCAGCAGAATGCGCAGCTTGGCGATCACTGTCTTTGGCGTGCCGGCGATGATCATCAAATCTTCGAGTTGTTTTTCCAGCTCCGGGCGATAGCGCGGGTTTTTCGACCGGCCGGAGGCGAATTCGACAAAGGCGCGGCGGTTTTCCGGACTTCCGTAACCCGAGGGGGTGCTCCACACCGGGTGGGCGAGACCGGTGAATTCGCCCTGCATCCATCTGAATTGGGCAGCGTTTGCGAGGGCCTTCTCCTCCGTCTCAGCAACATGGATCTGCTTTAACATCCCGTGATAGTCCGGACCGCCAGTAAAGCCGGCCTCGGCTGCCACGTTGTCGTAGATCTCCCAGATCCGCTTTGTCCGATCGATCGGCGTGTTGAGCGCGATATAGGGATAGCCGTGCTGTGCCGCCCAGACGACCGTCTCGGGGCTGATGACACCCGGAATCCACACTCGCGGATGCGGCTTCTGCAACGGCACCGCCCACGGGTTGACGACACGGTGCTGGTAATGGGTGCCTTCCCAGCGGAACGGCCCCTCGCGCGTCCACGCGGCGACGATCAAATCGTGCGCCTCCTGAAAGCGCTCCCGGTTGTAGGCCGGGTTGACACCGGCAGCGAGCTGCTCCTGTCCGCCGCCGCGGACAAAGCCGGAAACCAGCCGCCCCTTCGAGATCATGTCGATCATCGACAATTCCTCGGCGAGCCGTACCGGGTTGTCGGCCAATGGCAACGGGTTGCCGAGGAGGATGATTTTCGCTTCCTTAGTCACCGCCGCGAGGATCGAAGCAAAGACATTGCACTTGGCCTGCATGCAGAACGGCGCATTGTGGTGCTCGTTCAGCATAAAGCCTTCAATACCCATTTCCTCCGCGTAGATATAATGCTCGAGATATTCGTTATAGAGCCGGCTGCCGGCCACTGGATCGAAGTATTTGTTTGAGAACATCAGCGCCGTGGCCCCGAAATCGAGGCCCTTCTGGGCGGGATAGGCCGACATAGGTTGCTCGGTGAAGTACATCAACTGCATGGCTTTCTCCCTCTCCGGCGTAATTCGGCGCCGCCCTCTTCAGGCAGCCTCCGGGGACTATAGCTCAAAACCACCGGCTGGCGACGAAGAAGCTCGCTGAGCGGAGCCAACCGCGATATCGTGGCGTGCCGCCACGCGGCGAGCGACACGCGCCTAAAGCACGGTTAATGACAAGGAGAACCACCATGTCTTTTGCGATCCAGCATGTGCATGTGAAGACCCGGGATCCCAAGCAAACCATGCAGTTCTACATCGAGAATCTCGGCGCGACCTATGTCGCCGAGATACCGGGCCGCGGCCATCGCGTGAACCTGCACGGGCTGACCCTAAACATCACGACGCTTATTTCCGCGCAAAACCACGAGCAGCATTACGGGATCGAGCACATAGCCCTCGACACCGACGACTATTCCGGGACGATGGCAAAGCTGCGGGAGAATGGTGTGCGTGTCCTCGAGGAGCTGCCGCCGAACAACGGCCGCCGCGTCTGTTTCCTCGAAGCGCCCGATGGGGCCCAGATCGAGCTGATCGAGAAGGTCAACAGGCCGGCCGCCTAACGGACCCGAGAGGCGTGCTGCATGGCTCTGAAAGACACCATTCCCTTTGGCGTGGCGCTGCCGCATCGCTCGCCCGATCCGATAAACGTGGAGGCGGTACGGCAGGTCGCGCGGCGCGCCGAGGCCCTCGGGTTCAGGGACCTTTGGGTAACTGAAAATACCCTCGACCACGTCTTCTGTTTCGACCCCGTGGTTGTGCTTACTTACGCAGCGGCAGTCACGAGCACGATCCGCCTCGGCTGCTCGGTTGTTGTTCTGCCAGTCCACAACCCGATCCACGTCGCCCACCAGTGGGCGAGTTTGGACTATGTCAGTAATGGTCGCGCGATCCTGGGGGTCGGGTTAGGGCGCGACCATCACTATGAGCAATTCCAGGTGCCGCGGGAGGGCCGCGTGCGGCGGTTCCGCGAAGAGGTCGAGCTGATCAAAGCCCTGTGGACCGAGGGGAAGGTCAGCTACCGTGGCCGCATCTATGATCTCTCAGACGGCACGATGGCGCCAAAGCCAGTACAGAAACCGCGGCCGCCGATCTGGATGGGTGTCGGGCACCCCGACGCGCTGAGGCGCACCGCATCGATTGCGGATGGCTGGATGGGTTCGGGCGGATCGAGCAATACCGCTTTCGTGCGATCGGTACCACTCCTACGGGAGGCGTTGGAAAAAGCGGGGCGTGACCCCGCGACCTTCCCGGTCTCGAAGCGGGTGTTTTTGTCGGTGCACGAGCGGCCAGAAGCGGCCCGCGCCGAGCTTCACCGCTGGTTCACCGACGTCTACCGCAATCCCGAAGGGACCGACGCCTCGGGCATCCACGGCACACCCGAGCACGTCCAAGAGCGGTTGGAAGAGCTGATCGCCGCTGGAGCCAATCATCTGCTCCTCAATCCGACCGCCCGTTACACAGAGCATCTGGAGGCGCTCACCTCAGTCGTAGGGTTTGCGTAGCGATGAAAATCGGCCGTTCTCCGTCGTTCCGGGGCGTGGGCGCAGCCTGCGAACCCGGGAACCTGTGAATACGGGGCTGTAATCCCTTGAGATGAGCCAGCGTTCACGGGTTGCGGGCTTCTCTTCGGGGGCGACCCGGAATGACCGCGGCATAGGAGCCAAATGTGACGTCGCTTCAAATTGATCCGGTCAAGCAACAGGTAGCCGCCCATTGGGGCCGGCGGGCGCCGAACTTCGACGAGGATTTCGGCCATAGCATCCGCACCGACGCGGAGCGCGCCGCTTGGGATCGCATTTTCGACATCGTGCTGTCAGGGCGGACCGCGCTCGATGCGCTTGATGCCGGCTGCGGGACAGGTTTTCTCTGCTTCGAGCTCGCGACCCGCGGTCATCGGGTCACCGGCGTCGATTTCGCCCCCGCAATGCTGATTGAGGCGCGGCGCAAGGCAGCCGAGCGTGGCGCCTCGATCCGCTTTGAGGAGGCCGATGCCGAGCAATTGCCGTTCTCTGCCGGCAGCTTTGATCTCGTCATCAGCCGCCATGTGCTGTGGACCTTGCCGCACCCCGAGGCGGCGATCGACGAGTGGATCAGGGTACTGAGACCAGGTGGGCGCCTTGCCGTCATCGACGGCCAGTTCGACCCGAATTTCTTAGTGCATCAGCGGGAGAATGCCCGCACCAGCACCGAGTACGCTGCGATCGGCGATCAGCTCCCCTTCCTTGGCGGCAGGCCGCGGGAGGAGATCGAGAGCCTGTTGAGAGCTCACCGCCTCGTCAACGTCGCCAGCGATCCGGTATCTGATCTGGTCGAGGCGCAGGCCCAGCGGATGGTCGAGGAAGGGCGCGAACGACAGACACGCCGGCGTTATGTAGCCTGGGGTGACGTCGCCGGCTGAGCAGCCGCGCTATGCTTCTTCGCGTCCGCTCGGTTACCTATCTCGCCCAGCGGATCAACGGGTATGAGCTGGTGGATCGCGATGGGCACGACTTGCCGCGTTTCGAGGCGGGCGCGCACATCTCGGTGCGGGTCGGAGACGGGCCGGTGCGCGACTTCTCGCTGTGGAACGACCCGGCGGAGCGCGCGCGGTATTGCAACGCCGTGTTGCGCGAGCCGGACGGGCGAGGTTCTCGCGAATGGCACGAGGCAGTTCGGGCCGGCGCTTTCATCGAGGCGTCGCTACCACGTAACAATTTCCCATTGGCCGCCGAGGCCGCGCATTATTTGCTCATTGCGGGCGGCATCGGCATCACCCCGATCATGGCAATGGTCGCGGTATTGCGCCGCCGGCGCGCCGATTTCCTTCTGCATTATTGCACCCGCTCGCCCGAGGAAACCGCGTTTCTCGATGATCTCGCGGTTCTCGCCGCGATGGGACGGGTGGTGCTTCACCATGATGGCGGCGATCCCGCCAAGGGCCTGGATATTGCCGCGGCCCTGCGCGAGTTCCGGCCCGGCACCCACCTCTATTACTGCGGACCCGCGGGGATGATGGCAGCAGCGGCAGCGGCCTCGAGACATTGGCCGCCGGAAAGAGTGCATTGCGAATATTTCACCGGTGCCCAAGCCGTCGCGCCGATGTTGCCGGAGTGAGGTACGGCACCGCCAAACCGTGTCAGGCTTTTCTGCGCCGCGCAGGAGCGGCTGCGGGTGCCGACTCGGCGGCCGGCTCCTCTTTCTTTTTGCGTCCGCCTGATACCGGCAAAAGCAGTGGCTTTTGCCGGCGGTCGCCGCCGGACGAGGCGCGGGATGGTTTGGCCGCCGCCTGCTTTCTTTCGTCCGGCTGCTTGTCTTCCTGCGCCAAACTGCGCTTTAACGCTTCCATCAGGTTGATGACCTTTGGCGGTTCGTCAACTTCGCGCGGCGCGACGACCTGTCCCTTGGTCTTTTCCGCGACGAGCTCGCGCAGCGCGTCTTGATATTGATCGTGGAAGCTCGCCGGGTCGAAAGGACCCGACCGGCGCTCGATGATGCTCTCGGCAATCGCCACCATATCGGCGTCGATCTCGCCTTTTGCGGGAGGGCCGAACTCGGCGGGACGCACTTCCTCGCTGCTGCGAACTGTCGACATGACGAGCCCAGCATCGCGCGGCTCGACCAGCACCTGCCGCTCGCGGCTGGAGATCGTTACCCTGCCCAATCCGACCTTGTTCTTGTGAGTCATCGCCTCACCGATCACGCGAAAGGTCTCGGCAGCGATCTCCCCGTCGGGATAGACGTAATAGGGCGTGTCGAGATAGATCGGGTCGACCTCGTCGCGATCAACAAATCGGTCGAGATCGATGATTTTTGACGACTCGATTTGCAGCGCCTTCAACTCGTCATCGCTGATCGTGACGTAGCGACCGCGGTCGTGCTCATATCCTTTGACAATATCGTCACGATCGACGACCTCGCCGGTCTTGGAGTCGATAAGCTGCTGCTGCACCCGGTTGCCGGTCTTGGCGTTGAGCTGATTGAACCGGATGCGCTTTGCCTCGGTGGTGGCCGGCACCAGCGAGACGGGACAGCTGACCAAGGACAAGCGCAGAAATCCGTTCCAACTTGCTCGCGGCATGTCGCTCTCCTCAAACGAACCTCAACGAAGCCACATGATCCTTTTCATAGCAACGATTAAGATCAGCTCGCGATCCGCCGACGTACTGCCGCGGTGATCGACTGCCGGATCGTACTCATCTCGGCCCATGGGTCCGCTGCGAGCCCGGCGAGGCGCTGCGGCACGGTCTCGACGGTAAAGCCTCCTGGTTGAACGCCGCTCTCGACTTCTTCCCAGGACAAAGGGGTCGAGACCGGGGCGCCGGATCGCGCACGGGGACTATAGGCACCAACCGCGGTGGCGCCGCGGCCATTGCGCAGATAATCAATGTAGATGCGGCCATGCCGGGCCTTCTTGGCCATATTCGCGGTAAAGTCTTCCGGGCGCTGCTCGACGAAGCTGTCGGCAACCCATTTGGCAAAGGCCTTGATCTCGTCCCAGTCGAGTTTTGGCATCAGCGGCACAACGACATGCAACCCCTTGCCGCCCGTCGTCTTCGCAAAGCTTGTGAGCCCAATCTTGAGAAGCGTATCGCGGACGTCGACCGCCGCCTCAGTGACCCGTTGCCACGGCAAATCCTCATCGGGGTCGAGGTCGAAGGTGACCTGGTCCGGCATTTCGAGCTTTTCGATGCGCGAGCCCCAAGGATGGATCTCGAGCACACCCATCTGCACCAGCCCGATGAGGCCGGGCAAGTCCTCGACATAGGGATAAACCTCCGGCCCCGCTCCGTCATCGAGCTCAAACCGCCTGATCGCCTCGGGAGCCCCGGCATCGATATGCTTCTGATAAAAGGTCTTTTGGCCGACCGCGGGCGAACGCACCAACGTGAGCACCCGCCGTAATAAGTGAGGTACGGCCCAGTCGGCCACCGCCGCGTAATACCGCGCGACATCGAGCTTGGTCAGCGCCGTGCCGGGGTAAAGGATGCGGTCGGGGTGAGTGAGCCTTACGCCCTCGAATGTGAGGCTCCCATCGCGGGCCCGTTGCAGTTCGGCGGAGATCGCCGCTTCTGGCGCGGATTGCTTTGGCGTCGCGCCTGACGCTCCCGCAGTTCGCGATTGCCGGTTGTAAACCACTTCCGTGGGATCCTTGTCCTCGCGCAGGCCTTGGAAGGAAGCTTGGCGACGAATGGCGTCAGCCGTCCAGTCCGCGAATTCGACTTCGGCGACGAGCCGCGGCTCGACCCAATGCACTCCCTTTCGGGAGACGCCTTTTGGCAGCGCCACCGGCGGATCGCTGCGCACTAGAGCTTCCAACCGTTCGCGCAGTTCGACGAGACTGGCCGTGTTGAAGCCAGTTCCTACCCGGCCCGAATAGCGCAACGTTCCAGCCGGGTCGTAGTAGCCGGCGAGCAGCGCGCCGAAACCTTCCCGACTCCCATCGGGGTCGGTGAAGCCGATGACGACAAACTCCTCGCGATTGCGGCATTTCACTTTGAGCCAGCTGCGACCGCGTCCCCGACGGTACGGGTCGGTCCGTCGCTTAGACACAATGCCTTCGAGCCCAAAGCTGCTGGCTTGGCGCAGGATATCGGGCCCCCGGCCGATCTGGTGATCGCTGTAGCGAAGCATGCCTTGCCCATGGGGCGTGATGATTTCAGCGAGCGCAGCCTTGCGATCCTCCAGCGCAGCGCCCGTTAGATCCCATCCGTCGCAGTAGAGCAGATCGAACGCAAAAAAATTCAGCGTATCGGTGCGTCCACTCGAAATCGCATCCTGAAGCCCGGAAAAGCTCGTGGTGCCGTCTGGCTCGAGATGGACAAGCTCACCGTCGATCAGTCCCGAATCCAGGCGTAACTCGCCAATGCGTCGCGCGAGCGCCGGGAACTTCACTGTCCAGTCGAGGCCACCGCGCGTGATCAGGCGGACCTTGCCGCCTTCGATATGTGCAAGCAGCCGATAGCCGTCGTATTTGATCTCATGAAGCCATTCCGAACCTTCCGGCGCTTTGTCTGCCGGGGTGGCAAGCTGCGGCTTCAACTCTCTGGGCATTCGGCCCTCGTGCGCGCCAGAGATACTCGCCGGGTTCTTTCTCTTTGCCGGGTCGGGTGATGTCTTGCTGTCTTCGCGCGGCTTCGAATGCCACACCCAGTCGCGATCGGCGGCGATCGCGTCGAGCGACCGGCCGGTTGCGACGCTGAGCGGATTTTCCGAGACGATGGCATCGCCGGTCTGCGGCATCGCCTCCTCGTCGCGCTCCTTGATCAGCAGCCAATTCTCCCGCCGCTCGGTGGCTGCTTTCCCGCCCATTCGCACCAACGCCCATTTGCCGTGCAATTTCGCGCCATTGAGGATGAACTTGAGCGACCCCTTGCGGTAAGCCGCCTCGGGGTCCCTCTCAAGGGGAATCCAGGTACCGCGATCCCACAGCAGCACGGTCCCGCCGCCATATTCGCCTTCCGGAATGACTCCCTCGAACTGGCCATAATCAAGAGGATGGTCCTCCACATGGACGGCAAGCCGTTTTTCCCCGGGGTCGAGGCTCGGCCCCTTGGGCACGGCCCAGCTTTTCAAGACGCCGTCGAGCTCGAGGCGGAAATCATAGTGCAATCGACGTGCAGCGTGCTTCTGGATGACAAAAGAGAGCTCGCTGCCAGCTTTCGGATGAGATGCTACGGCCCCAGCTGGCTCCGGCGTCCTCCGGAAATCTCTCTTCCTCTTATATTCCTCGAGCGCCATGGCCTCCGCCCATCTTCCGTGAGCCCCTAGCATACTGCCCTATCCGGCAAACGCTTGAAATCGGCATTCAGCAGATTTCAGAGTTTAGCTAAGTTCCGGAATAAACTCCGATCCGCTTGGATGGCGGCGCTCAAGCAGGTGAGCTAAGCTGCCGTGGCTTAATTCGCTACGCAAAGTGAATGTCGGCTATGAAGATCCTATCGGTCAGCGCGTATTGGGTGCATATCCCGATCCCGGCGGAGAAGCAGCATACGAGCGATTTTGGTCGTACCACCTCGTTCGATGCGACCTTGGTGCGCATCGAAACCCAATGCGGCATCACCGGGTGGGGAGAGGCCAAAGCTCAGGTCGGCAGTATGGCGACCAACCAGGGTCTGACCGCGATGATCAACGAAGAGTTCGCGCCGCTGCTGGTCGGTGAGGATCCGCGCGATATTACGCGGTTGTGGGAGACTTTATATAATGGCAGTCGCGCCCATTATGCGCTGAGGGAAGGCCGGGTCTTCCCGGTGCTGGGGCGGCGCGGCATCACGATTTCGGCGCTGAGCGGTATTGATTGCGCCTTGTGGGATATTCTCGGCAAATCGCTTGGTGTCCCGGTATGGCGGCTGCTCGGCGGACGCAGATCACCGACGATGCCGGCCTATGCCTCTGGCGGCTGGGCGGGGCCAGACAAGATCGGCGAGCAACTGTTGGGCTATGTCGAGCAGGCCGGCTTCCGCGCCGTCAAGATGCGCGTCGGCATCATCGACACCGACCCGCGCCACTCGGCGCGCCGGGTTGCCGCAGCCCGCGCCGCACTCGGACCGGATTGCGGACTGATGTGCGACGCGCATGGCACATTCTCGGTCGCCGAGGCCAAGCGCTTCTGCCGTCTTGTCGAGGATTGCAATCTGGCCTGGTTCGAGGAACCCGTGACCGCCGACGACAAGACCGGCTGCGCTCAAGTGCGCGCTGCGACCGACATCCCGATCGCCGCCGGCGAGAGCGAGTTCACCCGGCACGATTTCCGCGATCTGGCGGTGCTGGGAGCCGCCGATATCTTTCAGCCGGATCTCGCAATTTGCGGCGGCATTACCGAGGCGATGCGGATCTCTGCCCTCGCCAGCGCTCACAACCTCAAGCTCGCGCCGCATTTGTGGGCCGGCGCTCCGGCATTCGCCGCCGGCCTGCACGTCGCAGCAGCGTCGCCTGCCGGGTTCACCATCGAATACTCGCTCGGGGCCAACCCGCTGCTGCACGATCTGATCGAGGAGTCATTCCTGGTGCAGGACGGGGAGATCGAGATCCCCGATCGGCCCGGGCTCGGCATTACCGTCCGCGAAGACTTCCTCGCGGCGCATACCGTAAAATGAAGGCTCTCTTCCTCGGCAATGTCGCTGCCGATACAGCAAAAGGTATAATGGCCGAGTTGCCGCGCGATTTGCGCGTCGAGATCCTCCCCGATCCGCAAGATCTGCCGCGAGCGCCCGATGCGGCGGCCGATGCAGACATCATCGTCACCAATCATTGGCGCGCAGAATACCCGTCAGCGCCTCGCGCGCGGCTCGTGCAATCGGTCGCCACTGGCATCGAATTGATCGACCTCGCCGCCTTGCCGCGCGGAGTCACAGTCTGTAACGCCTTCGGGCACGAAACGGCGATTGCTGAATACATCCTGATGGTGATGCTGGTCTGGAGCCATCGGTTCAGGGAGATCGAGACAGATTTCCGTACTCGCTCTTCGTGGCGGCCGAGTTGGGTGCACAGCGGCCCACCTCATGGCGAGATCCTTGGCGCGACAGTCGGAATCGTGGGGCTCGGGCGGGTCGGGCAGGAGGTGGCACGCCGCGCCGCCGCATTTGGCTGCCCCGTCGTTGCCGCCAATCGCAGCCCTCGCCGGCCGCGAGGCGGTATCGCGCGAGTGTATCCCCTAACCGAACTCGACGTTATGCTCCCGCTCTGCGATTTCGTCGTGCTGTGTACAGCCCTTGGCCCCGAGACCGAAGGGTTGATCGACGCGCGGCGCCTCGCGCTGATGAAGCCGTCGGCGTTCCTCGTCAACATCGCTCGCGGGGCAGTGATCGATGAAGACGCCACATACGCCGCGCTCCGCGACCGCAACATCGGCGGAGCGGCACTCGATGTATGGTGGCGATACCCGGACGCAGCCGAGCCGGAACGCCGCCCGTCGCGGCATCCCTTTCACGAACTGCCGAATGTCATCATGACGCCGCATTGCTCCGGCTGGACCGAGGGCATGGTTACGAGGCGTTGGGCTGAGGTGGCGGCTAACATCAACCGCTTCGTCCGCGGGGAGCCCTTAGAAAACGTCGTGGTCAGGACCTGAGGCGCACAGCGAGTTCCATCACTCCGCCGCCAGCCGCTCGCGCTCCGGTTCCGCTGCCGCCGGCTCGTTGCCCGTGGCGAGCACTTCCTTGAGGGCCTTGCGGATTGCGGCGAGCTTTGCCGAGTGCTCGACCTTATGGCCGAACAGGTTTTTGACATAAAAAACGTCGACCACCTTTTCGCCATAAGTAGAGATCTTCGCGCTCGATACCTGCAGATTGAGACCCGTCAGCGTCCGAGTGAGCTCGAATAGCAGTCCCGGCCGGTCTCGCCCGTTGACCTCGATCACGGTGTGCGAGGCGCTCACCTTGTTGTCGACGAGCACGCGCGGCGCCACCGTGAAGACCTGCGTGCGGCTCGGGAAAGCAGCCGGGCGGGCGAGTTCGCGATGCGGCTTCAAATCGCCGGTAAGCACGTTCTCGAAGATCACCGCGAGCCTGGCGAGCTTGTCTGGGCGGTCGAACGGCCTGCCGGCCGAATCCTGGACCCAGAAGGTGTCGAGCGCCATCCCGTTCGACATGGTCATGATCTTGGCGTCGACGATGTTGGCGCCGCTGACCGCAAGCGCGCCGGCGATGCGCGAAAAAAGGCCGGCGTGGTCGGCAGTATAGAGGGTGATCTCCGTTACCGAGCGTTGCGGATCGACGCGTTTCTCGACGGTCAGTGGCGCACCGCTCGCCTCCGCCTCGCGCATCAGGCGCGCGTGACGTGCGTGCGTGTCGGGATCGAATGACAACCAGTAAAAGGGATAGCCGCGGCCGACGAAGGTCGCAAACTCAGCCTCCCCGAAATCGGGCAGCAGACGGCGCGCCGCCGCCTGTGCGGCGGCGACGCGCGAACCCTGACCCTCCTCGATGAGCCCGCCGGAGATTACCTCGATCGCCCTTTGATAGAGCTCGCGCAGCAGCGCCGCCTTCCAACCGTTCCAAACTTTCGGTCCGACTGCCCGGATGTCGGCCACGGTCAGCACAAACAGAAGCTTCAATCGCTCCGGCGACTGTACACGCTCGACAAAGTCCCTGATCGTCTGCGAATCGCCGATATCGAGCTTGAAAGCGGTGCTGCTCATGACGAGATGCCAGCGCACCAGCCAGGCGACAGTCTCGACCTCTTCTGCGTCCAGCCCGAGCCGTGAGCCCAGCTTCAGCGCGATCTGCTCCCCGATCACCGAGTGATCGCCGCCGCGCCCCTTCGCGATGTCGTGCACCATCACCGCAAGATAGAGGGCGCGACGCGACACGATCGTCTCGGCCAGCTGGGTGGCGAGAGGCAGCTCTTCCTTGAGCTGACCGCTCTCGATCTTGTGCAAAATGCCGATCGCGAAAAGCGTGTGCTCGTCAACCGTGTAGTGATGGTACATGTCGTATTGCATCTGCGCGACGACACGCCCGAAATCAGGGATGAAGCGGCCAAACACCCCAGCCTCGTTCATCCGGCGCAGGGCTGTCTCCGGATCCTTGCGCGAGGTCAGGATTTCGAAAAAGAGGCGGTTCGCCTCGGGGTCCTCACGTAGACGCTGGTCGACCAGCCTGAGGGACTGACTCGCCGCCCGCAAGGCGCGGGGGTGGATGTCGAGATCGTGCTCCTGCGCGACGTGAAAGAGCCGCAACAGCGCCACCGGGTCCCTTTTGAAGAAATCCTCGGACGGGATCGTCAGCCGCTCACGCTCGACGATAAATCCGCCGAGGGCGCGCCGGCCGGTGCCCCATCTTGCCCAGGGGAGACGGCGCTTGCGCTTCTGATCGGCTTCTAAGATCGCGCAGAAGATCCGGGTAAGGTCACCGACATCCTTGGCAACCAGGAAGTAGTGCTTCATGAAGCGCTCGACGCCGCGGGTGCCGGCGCGGTCGGCGTACCCCATCTGCCGCGCGATTTCGGTCTGCATATCGAAGGTGAGCCGCTCCTCGGCGCGGCTGGCTATGTAGTGGAGGTGGCAACGAACCGCCCATAGGAAGTTCTGGGCACGATCGAAGCGCTGCGACTCCTCCGCAGAAAGCACCCCCAACTCGACGAGTTTGCCAACGTCATCGGTGCGAAAGATGTATTTTGCGATCCAGAACAGCGTATGCAGGTCTCGGAGCCCGCCTTTGCCTTCCTTGACATTGGGCTCGAGCTGGTAACGGCTGTCGCCGACGCGTTGGTGGCGGGCATCACGCTCGGCGAGCTTGGCCTCGACGAATTGCGCCGCCGTACCGCGGACGATCTCCGAATCAAAGCGCTTCTTCAGCTCATCGAAGAGCGTCTGCTCGCCCCAGAGATATCGCGCCTCGAGGAGTGCAGTGCGAATCGTCAAATCGGATTTGGCTTGACGCAAGCACTCCTCGACCGAACGGGTCGATTGCCCGATCTTCAGTCCGAGATCCCACAAGACATAGAGGAGGTATTCGACAACTTGCTCGGTGTGGGGGGTCCGCTTGTAGGGCAACAAGAACAGAAGGTCGATGTCGGAGAAGGGCGCGAGTTCCCCGCGTCCGTAACCACCGACCGCGACGATCGCCAGCCGCTCACCTTTGGTCGGGTTGGGAAGCGGATAGATCTCCTGCGTGACGAGGTCGAATAGCGCGCGGATCACTTGGTCCATCAGAAAGCACTGCTCGCGCATCACGGCAGTGCCATTGCCTGTTGCCTCGAAGCGTCGCCGTATTTCTGCTCGACCGTTGGTCAACGCCGTCCTCAGCGGCGAGACGAAGAAACTGCGATCGAGGGCGGACGATCGGCCGGAACCGGTAATGGCCGACAGTTGCTCCGCCAGGGCTCGCCGGTCGATGATTTCACGTTGCCGTGCTATGCCGCCCATATGCTCTCTCCAGCAGGGTCCCAAACCCGGCTCCGTCACGCATTCTCCCCGTCGAGCAGATATGAGACTGACGGCTGCAAAATCTACTTTTCTCCATCTTGTGTAAGTTGGACAACTACAAATGTCGACCCGCGTCGACCGAGACGATCGATCCTGTGGTATGCGTCAAATGGGTGACGCAGGCCATCACCGCGAGCGCCACGTCATGCGCTTCGATAGCGCGTTTGAGCGGCGTTGCCATCGCTGCCTTGGCCATCATCTCCTCCGTGCGGCCGGGAACAAAGCTGGTATGAACCATGCCGGGGGCGACGACGATGACGCGGATCTCGGGGCCGAGCGCGCGAGCCAGGGCCATGCTCATCGTGTTGAGCGCCGCCTTCGAGGCGCCGTAGATGATGCTGCTCCCCGTCCCGTGCTCCGCGGCGCCTGAGGAAATGTTGACGATGACCCCGTCGCCGGAGGTGCGCAGCAGCGGGACAAAGGCGCGGATCGTCGCGAATGGTGCGCGCACATTGGCGGTCAACACCGAATCGATCAGATCGTCGTCGAGCGCTTCGAGGTCGCTATGCGGTACCATCCGGGTGAAGCCCGCGGAATTGACCAGGATATCGGCGCGGCCGAACCCGTCCTTGACGGCATCAGCAACCTCACGGATCTGCGCGCTGTTCTCCATCGGGAGGTACATCGCCTGGTGACCGCTGCCAGATAATTCCGCGATCAGAGTCGCGGCGCGTTCAGCGCCCTTGTTGTAGCCGACGACCACTCGCGCGCCCGCGGCGGCGAGCAGCCGCACGCTTGCAGCACCGATGCCGCTGCTGCCGCCGGTCACCACGGCAACTTTGCCGGCGAGTGATGGAGTGTTCTCGGTGATCATGGGTATCGCCTCAGCTTCGTTTCCGGGAGCCGACAATCTCTGCGAGAATCGGATTGAACCGATCGGCGGCTTCATACTGCACCCAATGTCCCGCACCTGGGATCACATCGAAGCGGGCGGCTGGCTGGACGCTGCGCAATGCACGAGCGCGATCATCGAGGTGGGGATAGGCGGTGGCGTCGCGCTCTCCCCAGATCCCGTCGAGTTGGGCTCTGACCATTGGAAGCACCCGGGCGAGAGTATCTGCCCGCGAGAACCGCCTGCTTTTCACGCGCCCGCGTGGTGCGTTCTGTGATTGAATATAGATCGCCAGCTCGTCAATTTTTGCCGGGTCCGCGATCATCAGCGCCGCAAGATTGTGGCGTGCGACGGCGAGAATCTCTGCCTCGAAGGCGCCTTCCGGCACCCGACTCAAATCCGTCGGCTGGCGGACGAGGCCGAGGCCGTTAGAACCCACGACGGTAAAGGTGCGCACCCGATCGCCGAGTTGCGCCGCGACGTGGCCACCAAGCACTCCGCCGAAAGAGAAGCCGGCGATGTGCAATCCGGTGTGCTTCTGGAACACGGTTTCGAGACCCTCGACAATGATCCGCGCCAAGCCATCCGCGGTGTGCGGCTCCGGCGGGGTCGCCGACTCGCCAAGGCCTGGCAAATCGGGAGCGGCAACGGTGAACCCCCGCGACAGCGGAAGCACATTGCGGATCCAATGCGTCCAAGATCCATAGCCGCCGTGCAGCAGGACGAGGGGCGGTCCGCTCCCCCAGACGTGCCAGACCATGTGACCCTCCCCACACGGCGTCTCCAGTCGCCGCGCCTCGGCCGCGATCCCATTGACGAAAGCCACGGTGTCTTCGCTAATCAAAGCCATTCGCCCCTCAAACCGATGTTCCGCAAGGTGATTAGCCGGTTTCCAGTCCGCCGCGCTAGCCCCAGCGCAAAACCTCGAAGGGCATGACCGGGCGGGATTTAGGCTCTCGCTTGCCGGGTTTACGTATTATATGACGCGATGCGGCCCATCCCAGGCGGGCCGCACCCGTCGGAGCCGATGATGCCGATAAGACAGCTCGAAGCGTTAATGTGGGCGCAGGCTTGCGAAGCGATGGATCGCGCCGATCGCCTCCACCGTCAGTTCTTTCACCGCGCCCACGCAACTCCTTGCTGGGAAGCGCCGTGCGACATTTTTGAGACCAGCGAAGCGCTCATTATCGTGATCGCCTTGCCGGGAGTGGAGCTGGAGCAAACAAAGGTGACGCTTAGCGCCGGTGTGCTGATCGTCAGCGGCGAGCGGTCATTGCCCACCGAGGTGAGTAAGGCTCGCATCCGTCGCCTCGAGATACCGCACGGGCATTTCGAGCGGCGGATCGAGCTGCCGCCCGCTCGGTTCGAGATGTCCGGCCGTCACCTCGCCAATGGCTGCCTGATGCTGCAGCTGCACAAGCTGTGACCCGCGGGTACCGTTTGCTAGTGAACTCTTGAGGATACCTAATATGGCCCCGGAGGACCGTGACCTGCGCGCCTCGGCTAGCCCTACCCCGCCGCCCTCCGGTACCGTCGAACCGGCGTTGGCCGACATTCCGGCACTTCCCGAGAACGCGCTGATCCTCATTCCAACACGTAACCTCGTGCTCTTCCCAGGTACCGTATTGCCGATCACGCTCGGCCGCCAGCGCTCGGTGCTGGCGGCGCAGACGGCGATGCGGCTCAGCCGAACGGTGGGGCTCGTCCTCCAGCGCGACTCGAACATCGACGACCCGATCCCGGTCGATCTGCATCGGATGGGCACCGAGGCGAGCTTGTTGCGTTATCTGACCAGCCCGGATGGCGGTCACCATGCCATCTGTCAGGGCGAGCGGCGCTTTCGGATCCTCGATTTTCTCGAGGGGTATCCGTTTCTCGCCGCTCGCGTCGAGCGCATCCCGGAAGTCGACGCTACGACAAGGGACATCGAAGCGCGGCTTCTCAATCTGCGCAACCAGGCTCTCGAGGTGCTGCAGCTCCTGCCCCAAACCCCTGCCGAGCTGGTCAGCGCGGTGCAATCCGTCACCTCTGCTGCCGCACTCGCTGATTTGATCGCGAGCTTCATGGACATCACGCCGCAAGAGAAGCAGGAGATCCTGGAGACCGTAGACATCGAAAGGCGGCTCGAACGCGTATCGGAAATGCTGGCGTATCGGATCGAGGTATTGCGACTATCGCGCCAGATTAGCGAGCAAACCAAAGGGAAGCTTGATGATCGTCAGCGCGAATTCTTGCTGCGCGAGCAGATAAGGACGATCCAGAAGGAGCTCGGAGAAGGCGAGGACGCCAAGGCTCAGGAGATCGCCGAGCTGACGAAGAAGATCGCGGAGGCAAAGATGCCGCCCGAGGTCGAGGAACATGTGAAGCGGGAGCTCGCACGCCTTGATCGAATGCCGGAGGCTTCCGGCGAGTACTCGATGGCTCGCACCTATCTCGAATGGCTGACCGAGCTACCGTGGTCGGTAGAATCGGGAAAATCAATCGACATCGCCGAGGCACGTCGCATCCTCGACGCAGACCATTACGGACTCAGCAAGATCAAGCGGCGCATTCTTGAATACCTCGCGATTCATCAGCTCAACCCGGGCGGCCGCAGCCCGATCCTGTGCTTTGTAGGCCCGCCGGGTGTCGGCAAGACCTCGCTCGGGCAAAGCATTGCCAAAGCGACGGGCCGCAAATTCGTCCGGGTCAGTCTAGGCGGTACCCACGATGAAGCCGAGATCCGCGGACATCGCCGTACCTATATCGGAGCGCTGCCCGGCAACATTATTCAAGGGGTCCGCAGAGCGGGCGCGCGAGACTGCGTCATGATGCTGGACGAGATCGACAAGCTCGGCCGCGGCATCCAGGGCGACCCTTCCTCGGCGCTGTTGGAAGTCCTGGACCCCGAGCAGAACTCGACCTTCCGCGACAATTATCTCGGCGTACCCTTCGACTTATCGAAGGTGATGTTCATCACGACGGCCAACGTTCTCGACACTATTCCCGGCCCGCTTCGCGACCGCATGGAAGTGATCGACCTGCCCGGCTATGTCGAGGACGAGAAATTCGAAATCGCCCGCCGCTACCTTGTCAATAGGCAGCTCGCCGCCAACGGGTTGACCCCCGACAAGGCCGAGATTAGCGACCGGACACTGCGCGCCATCATCCGCGACTACACGCGAGAAGCGGGCGTCCGCCAGCTCGAGCGGGAGATCGGCGCAGTATTGCGCAACGCTGCAATGCGTGTTGCTGAAGGCACTGCTCAGCACGTTCGGATAGAGTCGGAAGATTTAGCGGAGATTCTGGGACCACCGCGCTTCGAGGGCGAGGTGGCGATGCGCACGAGCATTCCCGGCGTTGCGACCGGGCTTGCTTGGACGCCGGTCGGCGGCGACATTCTCTTTATCGAAGCGACCCGCGTCCCGGGAAACGGACAGCTGATCCTCACCGGACAGCTCGGCGACGTCATGAAGGAAAGCGTCCAGGCCGCGCTGACCCTCGTCAAAGCTCGCGCCTCCTCACTCGGGCTAGAGCCCGGGATGTTTGCGAAGAGCGACATTCACGTCCATGTCCCGGCGGGCGCCATCCCAAAGGACGGACCGAGCGCCGGGGTGGCGATGTTCACCGCCCTCGTCTCGCTATTGATCAATCGGACTGTACGCAGCGACACGGCGATGACCGGCGAGATCAGCCTGCGCGGCTTGGTGCTACCGGTCGGAGGTATCAAGGAAAAAGTCGTCGCCGCCGCCCGTGCGGGCCTGTCGGCTGTCATTCTGCCCGCACGTAATCGCAAGGACTATGAGGACATCCCGGAAGGCGCCCGCAACAGCCTGCGTTTCGTGTGGGCCGAACGGGTCGAGGATGTCATCGAGGAGGCTCTCGGCCCCGCGTCCCAGCAGTCCCCCGCGATGGCGGATGTAGCGGGTGACTGAGGGCTGAGAGCTGACCGAAAATGACGGTGCGTCCTTCGAGACGGCCGCTTCGCGACCTCCTCGGGATGAGGCCATTTTCTTAATGCTATCGAAGCCTTCCCTCATGCTGAAGAGCGCCCGGAACGCGTCTCGAAGCATGCACCGCCGCGAAGCGGCCAATTTTCTGCGCACGCTCTTGCGGGGGAATGACGGGCACCGCGCGCCGTCTTTCGTCGCACCCTGAGCGGTTGCTGGGCCCCGTTCTCAGCTGCTGGTTATTTGGACCTTGTTGGCGGCCTGCTTTGGGGAGCCTTTCTTTTTCTGTTTGGGCTTCTTCGCATCCCGGTTTGACCGTTTCTGTTCCTTGTTCGCCACGACCTCCTCCTGTCACAGTGGCCTGGCGCGAATATGGCGTATCAGCAGGCGCGCGTCACTGCCGTTTTGTCCAGCTCTTAGCTCTAACCGAGGCATCGGCAGGGCGGTATATCTTGTCCAGGCAGGCTATGAGCTGCGGGCTCGGCCAAGATTGGCCCGCGGCCTCTTCATAGGCGCGGCAGGCCTGCAGCACACCTAGGTCATCATAGAGCGGGCCAGTGACCATTAACCCGATCGGCAGCCCGTCGGCAAAGCCGCACGGTATCGAGCAGGACGGGTTCTTGGTCAGGTTGAACGCGTAGGTATAGGTAACCCAGCTCCACGCGTTTTTCGGATTCGGTGCGTCATCGGCGCGGGGATCGGCATAGGCTGCCGGGATCGGCATCGTCGGCGACAGGAGCAGGTCGTACCGGTCAAAAAACAAGCGCAGCTTTTGGCCAAGCGCCGCACGCTGTGCGACGGCCTCGACATACTCTTCTTGTGTCACCGCCTCACCACGTCGGCACATCTCGACGAGGCCCGGATCCATCAGGGCCACCGCCTCCGGCTTTTGCGCCCGCAACAGTGCCCAGAACCCGCCCAGCGCGAGGGTCTGAAAGATCGGCATGGGCGATTCAGTGAAGGGGTCGGCGGGCTCGACGACAGCACCCAACTCGGCGAAGACCTGGCCGGCCCGCTCGATCGCCGCACGAACCGGCGGCGCCGGCTCGGCGATGCCGAGGGTCGGCGATAGCGCGACGCGCTTGCCCTTCAGCGAACCTTCCTGGATGCGTTCGCGATAAGCGATCCCGTCATCGGGCAGACTGTGCCAGTCGCGCGAATCTGGTCCCTTCATCGCATCGAGCATCAGCGCGGTGTCTTCAACCGTCCGGGTCATCGGGCCGACATGTGCAACGTCGCCGAACGCTGAGGGCGGATAAACCGCGACCCGACCGAAAGTCGGCTTGTGGCCGACGATGCCGCAGAAGGAGGCGGGGATACGGATTGAGCCGCCCGCGTCGGTGCCGACCGCGAGTGGACAGACGCCGGCGATAACCGCGGCTGCGCTGCCGCCACTGCTGCCGCCAGGCGTCCGCTCGAGACTCCACGGGTTGCGCGTCGTCCCGCTGAGCGGTGAATCGGTAACCCCCTTCCAGCCAAATTCGGGCGTTGTCGTCTTGCCGAAGAACACTGCGCCTTCAGCCCGCAGCCGGGCAGGGACCGGAGCGTCCTCCTCCCACGCTTGGTTGGGGTCGATCGTGCGCGAGCCTAGCAGTCGCGGCCAGCCGCGGGTCAGGAGGGTATCTTTCAGCGCGACCGGCACGCCCTCGAGGAGGCCCGCCGGCTCACCCCTTCGCCAGCGTGCCTCCGAGGCGCGAGCCATCGACAGCGCCGCTTCCGGGTCGTAGAGCACAAAGGCGTTGATCGCGCTTTCGGTGCTCTCGATGCGCCGCAATGTATCCTCGACGACCTCGATGGGCGACAGCTGCTTGTCACGATAGAGCGCAAGCAACTGGGTTGCCGGCATGAAAGAGATTTCATCGGCCATGCTATGCTCCTCAAGCTTTGACCATACGGATCGCGCCGGACGGCAAGCCTTGGGTCCGGGAACGCGCGCGGCTACTCTCGCAGATCCTCGAAGAACTCCTTTACTCGGGCAAAGAAGCCTTCACTCTCGGGATGGGTCCCGCTGTTTTCGCCGGCCTTTTCGAACTCACGCAGCAGTTCTTGCTGACGCTTTGTCAGATTGACCGGGGTCTCCACGATCGCCTCGATAAACATATCGCCACGGGCGGCGGAGCGCAGCACGGTCATACCCCTGGACTTGAGCCGGAACTGATGGCCCGATTGGGTCCCCGGCGGCACGGTAACCCGCGCCCGACTGCCGTCTACGGTGGGCACCTCGATCGAACCACCCAGAGCGGCCGTCGTAATCGAGATCGGCACACGGCAGAAGATATTCGCGCCGTCGCGGTGGAAAATCCGATGCGGCGCCAGGGTAATAAAAATGTAGAGATCGCCCCCGGGAGCGCTGCGGACCCCAGCCTCCCCCTCACCGGCGAGCCGGATACGGGTGCCGTCCTCGACGCCTGGCGGAATGTTGACTGACAGGGTCTTTTCGCGACGCGTCCGCCCCTGACCGGCGCAAGCCTTGCACGGATTTTCGATCACCCGTCCGGCCCCCTGGCAGGCAGCACAGGGTCGCTCGATCGTAAAGAAGCCCTGTTGCGCGCGTACCCGTCCCCGGCCGTGACAGGTCGGGCAGGCTATCGGCCTTGAGCCCGCCTCGGCACTGCTCCCTTTACATTGTTCGCAGACAGCGAGGGTTTGGACGCGGACCGTGGTCTGCTTGCCGCGGAAGCTGTCTTCGAGCGAGATCTCGAGATTGTAACGCAGGTCGCTGCCGCGGCTCGGCCCCCCTTGACCCCGCCGGCCCCCGCCCATGAACTCGCCGAACATCTCGTCAAAGATGTCGGCAAAGCCGCCGGAAAAGCCGAAATCACCGGGACCGCGTCCAGCTCCCTGCTCAAAGGCAGCATGACCGAACCGATCATAGGCGGCACGTTTTTGATCGTCCTTCAGGACGTCATAGGCCTCGCTGATTTCCTTGAACTTTTGCTCAGCAGTTTTGTCCCCCGGGTTGCGATCCGGGTGGTGCTTCATTGCCAGCCTGCGATAGGCCGTCTTGAGCTCGTCGGCGCTCGCTGATTTGGAGACGCCGAGGACCTCGTAAAAATCTTGCTTAGCCATGCTCGACGGGGGTTCGAAGGGGGCTTTTGTTCTCGCGCGTGATCCCGGCGGAAAACCCGCCGGGGTGTTCACATCCGATCCGCACCTCAGGGTTCAGCGGTTAGGCGGAACCGCGCTTCTTCTGGTCGTCGACCTCCTCGAAATCGGCGTCGACGACCTTGTCGCCGGCACCGGCGCCTCCAGCCGGGCCGCCATGCGCCGCACCGCCGGAAGGACCACCGTCGCCTGCGCCGGCCTGCTCGGTTTGCTGGGCCTTGTAGAGCGCCTCGCCAACCTTCATTGACCCCTGCGCCAGGGCCTCAGTCTTGGCCTTGATCTGCCCAACATCCTCACTGCTGAGGGTGTCCTTCAAGGCTTGGATGGCCTGTTGCACTGCGTCGCGGTCGGCCTGCGGAACCTTGTCGCCGCTCTCGTTCAAGGTCCGCTCGGTCGTGTGGATCAGACCGTCGGCATTGTTTTTCGCCTCGACGAGCTCGCGGCGACGCTTGTCTTCGTCGGCATGAGCTTCGGCGTCCTTGACCATGCGGTCGATATCCGACTCGGAGAGGCCGCCCGAAGCCTGGATGCGGATCTGCTGCTCCTTGCCTGTCGCCTTGTCCTTGGCCGAGACCTGCACGATGCCGTTGGCATCGATATCAAAGGTGACTTCGATTTGCGGCATGCCGCGCGGCGCCGAAGGGATACCGACCAAATCAAACTGGCCGAGCAGCTTGTTGTCGGCCGCCATCTCACGCTCGCCCTGGAAGACCCGGATCGTGACGGCGGTCTGATTGTCCTCCGCAGTCGAGAAGGTCTGGCTCTTCTTCGTCGGGATTGTCGTATTGCGGTCGATCAGGCGGGTGAAAACCCCGCCCAAAGTCTCGATGCCGAGCGACAGCGGGGTCACGTCCAGGAGGAGAACGTCCTTGACTTCGCCTTTGAGGACGCCCGCCTGGATCGCCGCGCCGATAGCGACAACCTCGTCCGGGTTGACGCTGCGATTCGGCTCCTTACCGAAGAATTGCTTGACCGTGTCGATGACCTTGGGCATGCGGGTCATGCCGCCAACCAGAATCACCTCGTTGATCTCGGAGGCCTTGAGCCCCGCGTCCTTTAGCGCCGCTCGGCAGGGCCCGATCGTCCGCTGGATCAGATCGTCGACCAACGCTTCGAGCTTGGCCCGCGTCAGCTTGATGTTGAGATGCTTGGGCCCATGCTGATCGGCGGTAATGAACGGCAGGTTGACGTCGGTCTGCATCGACGACGACAGCTCGATCTTCGCCTTCTCAGCGGCCTCTTTCAGTCGCTGCAGAGCGAGCCGGTCATTGCGCAGATCAATACCCTGTTCCTTGCGGAACTCGTCTGCCAAATAGTCGATGATGTTCTTGTCGAAATCCTCGCCGCCGAGAAACGTGTCGCCATTGGTCGACTTCACTTCGAAGACGCCGTCGCCGATCTCGAGCACCGAGATGTCGAAGGTGCCGCCGCCTAGATCGTAGACCGCGATCGTCCCGCTGCCTTTCTTTTCCATGCCGTAGGCGAGCGCTGCCGCGGTCGGCTCGTTGATGATCCGCAAGACCTCGAGCCCGGCGATCTTACCGGCGTCCTTGGTCGCCTGGCGCTGGCTGTCATTGAAATAAGCGGGAACCGTAATAACAGCCTCGGTTACTTTGTCACCGAGATAAGCTTCGGCGGTCTCCTTCATCTTTTGAAGAATGAAGGCGCTGATCTGGGAGGGCGCGTATTTCTTGTCGCGACTCTCGACCCAAGCATCGCCGTTGTCACCAGGGATGATCTTGTACGGGACAAGATCCATGTCCTTCCTCACCATCGGATCGGTGAAGCGGCGTCCGATCAAGCGTTTGATCGCAAAAAAAGTGTTCTCGGGGTTCGTGACGGCCTGGCGTTTCGCGGCCTGGCCGACCAGGCGTTCGCCCGATTCGGTAAATGCAACCATCGAGGGCGTGGTGCGCATACCCTCGCTATTCTCGATCACCTTTGCTGCCGCACCTTCCATCACGGCAACGCACGAATTTGTCGTGCCGAGATCGATACCGATGACCTTGCTCATGGACACCTCTTGCTAAAGCAGGACCGGGCGGCCCGGGGAAGCACCGTCCCGATCCCCCGGGAAGTGAATTCAGCCATCCCCTCACTTTGGCTGGGGTTTATATATGTGAGCCGAGGGGACGCTACAACCGGCTGTCGCTATAGGTTGACGCGCCACTGACTCCTCTCCTCTCGCAAGGGGTCAGTCGGTAAGCCATTGGATTTCTCATCTGTTTTTTAACTGGATACGGTCGGTTTGGGGCCGCCTTTGGCGACGCCTACCATCGCTGGCCGCAGCAAGCGGTCGTGCAGCACATACCCGGGCTGCAGCACTTCGACGACAGTGCCACTGGGCTGGTCTTCCCGCTCCGCCTCGAAGATCGCCTGGTGAAAATTATGGTCGAAAGGCTCACCCTTCGGATCGATGCGACGGATACCGTGGCGCTCGAACACGCTCAGGAGCTCGCGCTCGGTCGCCGCAACCCCTTCAAGAAGACTCCGCGTACGCTCGTCCTTGACCTCCGCTTCGGGTAAGCTCTCGATCGCACGTCTGAGATTGTCCGCGGCCGAGAGCAAGTCCTTGGCAAAGCCCGTCACGGCATACTTAGACGCGTCCTCCCGCTCGCGCTGCGCGCGGCGGCGCACGTTCTCGGTCTCGGCGAGCGCCCGCAACAGCCGATCTTTTTGCTCGGCGAGCTCCGCTTCGAGGACGGTCCGCCTGTCATCCGCCGAGCGCTCCTCGGTTTCCGACTCGATCGGCGCCCCGACGAGACTGTCGATGTTGTTGTTGGCGGCCTCTTCGGGAGCAGGAATCTTCTCCTGTTCCCGTGTCGTATCATTCATGGTCTGTCCTATCCGATAAGGCGCCCGATCACCTTGGCGGTGTAATCCACCATCGGGATGATTCTGGCGTAGTTAATCCTGGTCGGGCCGATGACGCCGATCGCGCCGACGATTTGCTCACGGCTGTTCTGGTACGGCGCGATCACCATCGAACAGCCGGCCACTCCGAAGAGGCGGTTCTCGGCCCCGATAAAGATCTGCACGCCTTCTCCTTGCTTGCTGGCATCGAGCAGGCGCAACATAGTTTCCCTGGTCTCAAGCATCTCGAACAAGGTGCGCAGCCTTTCGAGATCGGCAAGCGCGGTCACGTCCTCGAGCAAATTTGCTTGGCCGCGCACGATCAGCGCGCTGCCCTCGTCTCCACCGGCCCAGCTTGCCAGGCCTGCTGCGACGAGCTTTGTTGTCAATGCGTCGAGCTGCGCCTTGTTCGAGGCAACCTCCTCCTGGATCTCCGCTTTCGCCTCCTCAATGGTTCGGCCGATCAGCCTGGCGTTGAGATAGTTACTGGCGGAAATCAGCGCCGCAGGTGGCAAGCCATGCGGCACTTCGATGACGCGATTCTCGACCAACCCGTCTTCTGTGACGAGCACGACAAGGGCGCGACCGGGGCCAAGATGAACAAATTCGATATGCTTCAGCGGACGGTCTTGGTTGGGGACAACGACGATCCCGGCGCAATGCGATAGACCCGACAGCGCGCTCGTCGCCTCTTCCAGCACCTGGGGTAAGCTCTTACCGCGCGCAACGCAAAGGGTCTCGATGCTCAGGCGTTCATCCTCGGCGAGACCCCCGATCTCGAGCAGCCCGTGGACAAAGAGACGAAGCCCTAGCTCGGTCGGTAACCGGCCGGCCGAGGTATGCGGCGCATAGAGCAGCCCCGCTTCCTCCAGATCGGCCATGACGTTGCGGATTGTCGCCGGCGACAAGTTCTGCGCGAGCCGACGTGACAAGGTGCGCGAGCCGATCGGCTCTCCGGTCGCGACGTAGCCATCGACAATCAGCCGAAAGATCTCGCGACTACGTTCGTTCAGTTCAGTGATCGGCGAAGATGCAACAGATCGAGGCATGCGGAACCAAGTCTGAGGATCCGGTCTCCCGGGTGACTCCCTCGCGGCGTTGATCAGACCAGGACTTACCGTCGGTGATGTGGTCATTGAATGTCGCCAGCCAAGCGGGCCAGCCGGAGCACCGGCAAGTCGACCGCTGGGCAGTCGATTCCAGTGCCGGCGAAATTTAGGAACGGCCGGTGCGAGCGTCAACTCGGCGGCCGCGCCGGAATGGCGCGGCTCGATCCGCTCACCTCTCACCCACAGTCCTCTGGTGCGCGGCTCCGGAAAAGATCTCGGAGAGAAACACACCCAAATCGGCGTTTGACAGCTCTCGTATCCGGTCATCGCGGGCGATCGGATAGGGACCCGCGAAGGGGGTGCACAGCCCGAGTATCAACTTGCGCCGGAACGGCCCGGTCATTATCAGCCCGGTGCGAAGATCGCGCACCGTGCCGTCCTGCTCGAGCAGATCCGCTGCCACTTCTTCGCAACGGGTCTGGTCGACGATCTCATCACTGCCGCCGATCAGCATCAACAGCGGCGCACCCCGTCGTGTGGCTGTCGGAAAAACGGGCGATGCACGCCCCATAAAAGGCGACGTGCCCGGCAAAACGCAGTCGTGGCGGAGCCAGAGCGTCGGCGATTTGCACATAAACCGCGAATGTTGTTGCCATCGCGCCGTAGGAAAAGCCGATCAACACAACGCGATGCGGGTCGATCTCGGGACGCCCGGCGAGAAACCGCAATCCGCTATAGGCGTCTGCGACCATCATTGTCTCGGTAATGTTGAGCAATCGCTCGATGAACTCGGTGCCGCGGTCGCGCCTCGCGCCAAATACATCGACCACGAGCGCCGCTACGCCCATCTTCGCCAGCTGCGGTCCGTAGGTCAGTTCCCGCGTCGACAGCGCTCCACCCGAGCCGCGTAACAAGACGACGGCGGGAACCGAGCGTGCGGGGTGAGGTCCCGACGGCAGATACAAGCGCCCAACGGCAGTCGTCGCTGTGGCTTCGACCCCGGCGCCGATATCTTGGGAAACAAATGGGCTCTTGCTCGGCCAGCTGACAGCAATGCCACCCGCACTCTGGACCACGCTCGGATCGGGCCAGGGCTGCTCGAGGCGCGCCCAGCTCACAGCGGCATCACAGGGTATGACGGAGACGATAGCCACACACGCCGTAAACGCGAGCGCGTTGAGGGCCGCGACGGCTGAATCAAAACGTTTTCTTGAAGGTCGCTTCGTAAGATTGGCCCTTGGGTGTGGCCATGCGCCCGACGAGATCCACAATGCCAGGGCGAAACGCGAACTGGGTACCATCTGAGTTCTGGAATCTGAGTTCGCCGTCGCGGATGACGCCGGTGCCATGGAGAACTCCACCCGGTCCGCGCGCGCTCGATCCCAACGGCCCGTAGACGTAAATGATCGAGACGGTGCCATCGGGATCGATATTGTCGACGATCAGCGCCGCACAGGTATTGGGGTCCCATGCCGCGTCGCTCCAGACTCCGAGAAACCTCCGAAACCGCTCGGAAACAGTCGCAGGATCCGCGAGCCGATAGCTGACATTCTGTTCGCAAAACACCCGGCCGCTTTCCAGCCGGCCGGGCGGCGCCTGCGCATAGGCCGAGGCAACGCTAGACAGCAGGAGCGAGGAAAGAACGATCCGGCGACACAACATGGTGAGCTCGTCTCGGCGCCAACCCGCCGAAGCTTTTACGGCGAAATCGCCCCGTTCTCCACCGCGCCGTTGACGTCGGACACGGCTGCGGCGATTTGCTTGGGTAAGCCGTACCTCGAGTGTGCGCCCAGCGGCGGCACGACCGGCGCTGAGAATGTGCGCCGTGGCGCTCCCTCTCGGTATCACCCCACTATCCGAGTCAACTGCCGCGATCCGCGCGGCGCCAGCTGCATCCTCGCTTCTTTTGAGAGAATTCCAGTGTTCGGCAGCCCGAAATCAAGCGGGAGCATCGCCTGCCAAGCGTCCTCGTTGGCATGCCCCTTGCTATAATGGAAGCATGGCGATCGGTCGGTTTTTCGCGCTCAGGCTCAGAACTCCATGTCGAGTTCCTCGAGTTCGTCAGGCTCCTTCATTGCGGCTTCGCACCACCCGACCATTTCCGGCAAGCCCATGATCCGGTCGCAATATGCAGCGCAGTCGTCATCAAGATGCACGTCGTAGGTGAGAAAACGCGTGACGACGGGCGCATACATCGCGTCGGCGACACTCAGGGCGCCGAACAGATAGGGGCCGTGGTATGTGGAAAAGCACTCGCGCCAGATCGTCGTAATGCGATCGATGTCAGCCTGCGCCCCGGACCACACTTTGAACCCAAGACGGCGGGCCTTCAGGTTCATCGGCAGCGCCGATCGCAAATTGCTGAACCCGGAATGCATTTCCCCGCAGATCGAGCGGCAACGGGCTCGAGCAGCTCGATCTTTCGGCAGCAACCCGGCCTTCGGCTTTATTTCATTGAGATACTCGGCGATCGCCAGGGTATCCCAAATCCTGATGCCGTCATGAGTAAGGCACGGCACCAGAATGGATGGCGAGAGCAGGAGCAGTTCGGCCCGGTTCGCCGGGTCGTCGGCCGGCACCACCTCTTCGGCGAACTCCAGGCCGGCCATCTTGCACAGCAGCCAGCCACGCAGCGACCAGGAGGAATAATTCTTGCTGCTGATCGTAAGAATGGTGTCAGTCATCGCTTCCTTCCCTGAGAGCACCGGCATTGAGCCGGTTAAGCAAAGGGGGTGCCACTCCAGCTGCTTCCTATGATTTACCAGAATTTTCAGACGTACAGCGATTTCGCGGGGCCGTTGCGTGCGGCCGCCAATGTTGCTGCCGCTGCGCTTATGCACCCGCCTCCAGGCATATCACGGAACGCCTTTGTAAGGGCGATTGCAGCCAGCTGTGAACTTATTGCCCGTGCCGGATTGAGCCACCACCGCCCCGACTTCGGCATCGACAGCGTAACGCTAGGCGGGCGGCTTGCGGCGATACGCGAAGTCGCGATCCACCGGACGCCGTTTTGCACCTTGCTGCGCCTCGAGAAGGACGCGGAGGTGGTGCAGCCGCGGATTCTCTTGGTGGCTCCGATGTCCGGACATTTCGCGACGCTGCTGCGCGGAACTGCGGAGACGATGCTACCTGACCACGATGTCTACATGACCGACTGGCACAACGCTCGCGACGTTGCTTTGCGGCACGGCAGGTTCGATTTCGACGATTTCATCGAGCACTTGATCACCTTTATCGAGGTGTTGGGCCCCGGCACCCACGTCGTCGGGGTTTGCCAACCTTGTGTTGCGGTGCTTGCGGCGGTCGCGATCATGGCCGAAGCTTCGCATCCGGCACAGCCGCGCAGCATGACCCTGATGGCGGGTCCGATCGATGCCCGTATCAACCCGACCGAGGTCAACCGGTTGGCGACGAGCCGGTCAATCGGCTGGTTCGAGCAGAATCTCATCGGGATCGTCCCTTTGCGGTATGCGGGCGCCCTGCGCCGCGTCTATCCGGGCTTTATGCAGCTTGCCGCTTTCATGAGCATGAATCTGGATCGGCACGTCAAAGCGCAGATCGATCTTCTCTACCATCTCGCCAATGGCGAGAAAGAGAAGGCAGCCGCGATAAGCAAGTTCTACGACGAGTACCTGGCGGTGATGGACTTGCCGGCCGAGTTCTACCTTCAGACCGTCCGCACCGTGTTTCAAGAGCACGCACTGCCGTTGTGTAAATTCGTATGGCGCGGTCGCCGTGTCGACCCACGGGCGATCAGACACACGGCATTGTTCACCGTGGAGGGCGAGAGGGACGATATCTGTGCCGTCGGTCAGACACTCGCCGCTCAGGATCTGTGCACCGGCCTGCGGCCGTATATGAAACGCCATCATGTGCAGACCGGCGTCGGTCATTACGGTGTCTTCAACGGACAGCGTTGGAAAAACTCGATTTACCCGATCCTAACGAACGTCATTTACGCCAATGATTAAACTCGGCTCACGGCCGGCCGTTTTGCGCTCGAAGTCTTCTTCAGGCGCTTGGCGTTGGCTATTGCGCGGCTGTGCCAGGGCACCAGAACCGCAGCCATCGATACCCGGCCGCCGCTCGAGACCAGCCTTAATCCAGACGCCGCAGCTGCCGCTGCCTTTTCGCGAACCATGCGCTGGTATTCGGCGGATGGGCATTTGTTCTGCGCCATCAGCAATGCCCGCCGTGCCATCGTCTCCCAGGACGCCAGCATCAAATCGGCCATCATCAACGGCAGCCGCAAAGACTTGCGGAGTTTACGAGCTTTCATCCCGAACGTGTCCTCCCAGGGTTCTGGTTACGGCGCGAGCTCTGCAGGTGCAGCGATCTCGGTCGTGGCGAAATCGCCCGGCAAGATGATTTCCATAAACTCCATGTCATCGGACCAATCGTAGAGGCTGTGCACGATGCCAGGCCGCTGATGCACGCAATCGCCGGCCTCGACCAGGGTGTCGACACCGTCATAGTCAAATTTGGCCCAGCCATGGACCATGTAGACTACATGGATATTCGCCGTGTGAAAATGAACACCGGTGCCGCCTTTAGCATCCGAGCTCTTGCGCGCGGCGCGGACCAGTTGCACGCGAAGAACGCCATTGGTCGCCACGGCGATGCCCATATCCCGGTATTCGAAGAACGAGCGTAAGCCGCCATCGGTGTATCGCGCCTGCGGTGAGTTCGCCTTTTGGTGACTGAAGGTCGTATCGGTCATGGGGTTCGCCTCTCAGTTTGGACAGCCTCGCATAGACATTGGCGCAATTCTGCCTTCGTAGACGCCTCCCAGTCTCACCGCTGCAACGAGCATGCCATGCATATGAGACTTTTTCAGCTGTTCATCAGTGATGTGGCGCTGCTGCAATTGAGTGCCGATAAGGCGAAAAGCCTAAAAGTTGAGCATCCCAACTGGCCGGAGCGACGCTTTTATGATAGAAAAGCGCGTTGGCGCGAAAAATGCTCTTCGCAGCGTTGCTGACCGATATCTCGAGCAGGCAGATGAACCCTTCCGTCCTCGACGGTTACGATCCGCAGGATTTTTACTGTGAGATGCTGCGCAGCCAGGCGAGCCGGGCGGTCAGAGAGCGTCTCGCCAGCCTCTCAATCGAAGCGCTCAAGCAGCGAGCGACCAACGCCAACGCCGAACTATATAATCTCGGTATTACTTTTACGGTCTATTCGGACGCGAAGACAATCGACAGAATTCTGCCGTTCGATGTCATTCCGCGCGTTTTATCAAGCGAGGAATGGCAACAGATCGAAAGCGGCATCGTTCAGCGGATCACGGCAATCAACCTGCTGCTCGACGACGTCTACCATCAGCAGCACCTCCTGCGGGACCGCATCGTCCCGGCCGATCTGATTCTCGGAAACCGCAACTATCGCCCGTTGATGCGCGGCATCGATCTGCCGCACAAGACCTACGTCAATATTTGCGGCACCGACATCGTGCGCGATGAGCAAGGCGCGTTCCTCGTCCTCGAGGACAATGCGCGGACGCCCTCCGGGGTAAGTTACGTCGTAGAGAATCGGCATCTGATGCTACGCGCCTTTCCTGATTTGCTCGACGAGATTGGCCTGCAGCCGATCGAAAATTACGGCGCCCGGCTAATCTCGGCGCTCTGCGAAGTGGCGCCCGCCGGGATCTCCGATCCGCGGGTCGTTCTGCTCTCTCCGGGTGCTTACAATTCGGCCTATTTCGAACATGTTTTTCTAGCGCGAGAGATGGGTGTCCCACTGGTCGAGGGGCGTGACCTTCTCGTGGAGGGCGACCGGGTGTTCATGCGAACCACCGGCGGCTTGTCGCGAGTGGATGTGATTTATCGCCGCATCGACGACGATTATCTCGATCCCGAAGCGTTCCTTCGCGAGAGCATGCTGGGTGTGCCCGGGCTGATGCGGGCCTATAGCGCCGGCAACGTGGCGCTCGCCAATGCGGTTGGGACAGGCGTCGCTGACGACAAGGCGGTCTACGCCTACATGCCCCGCATAATCCGCTATTACCTTACTGAAGAGCCAATATTGAACAATGTCGAGACGCATATCTGCCGCGAGCCTGAGGCGCTGCGCTACACTCTCGACCATCTCGCCGAGCTGGTGGTGAAGCCGGTCGGTGAAGCGGGCGGTTACGGTATTACGGTCGGGCCCAAGGCGACCCGGCAGGAGCTCGACGAATGCCGCGCGAAGCTCCTCGCCAATCCTTCGAACTACATCAGCCAACCCTGCATCAAACTGTCGGTCGCACCTACTCTGGTGGACGGCCATGTCGAACCGAGGCACGTCGATCTGCGGCCCTTCGCCATCACCGGGTCGAGCACCTGGGTATTACCCGGCGGCCTGACGCGGGTGGCTCTGCGCCGCGGCTCGCTGGTTGTCAATTCGTCGCAGGGCGGCGGCTCGAAGGATACCTGGGTCGTTGCCTGAGGTCTTACTCGCGCGTTACGCGGACTGTATTTTCTGGCTCGCCCGCTACGTCGAGCGCGCGGAGAATCTGGCGCGCATCCTCGATGTCAACGAGACCTTTTCGCGCGACAGCCGAGGCGGGCAGAACTGGCGCTCAATCGTCCAGCTGAACTCCGACGAAAAGCGCTTCTTTGCCACGCATGACACGGCCTCCGTGCACAGCGTGGTAAACTTTTACGTCATCGACAACGACAATCCGACTTCGATCCTCAGCACCATCCGCTACGCGCGGGAAAACGCTCGCACACTCCGGCCATTGATCTCGACCGAGATGTGGGTGCAGCTCAATATGTTCTATAACCGCCTTGTCGGCCTGCGCGCGGCGGATCTCGCGCCCGGTAAATTAGCGGCGCTGTTCGCCGCGATAAAAGAGGCGTGCCAGACCCATACCGGTATAACTGAGGGGACGTTCTTCCGCGACCAGGGATGGTACTTCTACCAGATCGGCCGCTATATCGAGCGCGCCGACCAGACGACCCGCCTGCTCGACATTAAGTACCACCTGCTGCTGCCCAGCCCCTCGGATGTGGGCTCGCCGGTGGATGTCAGCCAGTGGAACGCGCTGCTGCGCTCGGCGGCCGGTTACCATGCTTTCCGGCGTCTACACGCGGCCAGCGCCACCCCCGCGCGGGTGGCAGGGTTCTTGTTGCTCAATCCGGCCTTCCCACGTTCCGTTCATCACTGCGTGCGCGAAGTCGGCCAATTGCTGGGCGAGGTCAAGTCGCGTTATGCGCTGCGCCGCGGTAATGACGTGGCCGAAGAACTCGACCGTCTGCAGGCCGTTCTCGCGACGCTCGATGTATCGACGATTTTGAGCCGCGGTCTTCACGAGTTCCTCGATACCATTCAGCGCCAGCTGATCGCTGTTGCCCGCGAGCTCTCTACCGCCTTCTTCGGGTATGCCCCCGAGGAACTCCAGGTGCAGACGGCGCACCCGCAATAGGCAGGTCAATGCCCGTCCTTACCGTTCGGCACGTCACGACCTATCGTTATAAGCAGCCCGTTGCCTTCGGCGAACATCGCATGATGTTGCGGCCACGCGACAGCTACGACCAGAAGCTGTTCGATGCGACGCTCGCGATCACGCCGGAACCGACCGACATCCGATGGGTGCACGACGTGTTCGGCAACTGCGTCTCGATCGCTCGATTCGCCGGAAGGGCATCCGAGCTTCGCTTTGAGAGCGTCATTCGCCTCGACCATTCGCCGACCAATGCCCTCGATTTCCAGATCGAGGACTACGCAACCCGATACCCATTCACCTACGGCGCCGACGAGATGCCCGATCTGCTGCGCGCGATCGAGCGGCAATACCTCGATCCCGAGCATGAGATCGACCAGTGGGCGCGACAGTTTCTGCGCCATGAGGGCCGGACAGACACGAATGAAATGCTCGCCGCCATGACCAATGCTATTCGGCAAGACCTAACCTATGTCGCACGGGAGGAAAGCGGCATCCAGGATCCGGTCAGAACGCTGCGGCTGGGTAGCGGCAGCTGCCGCGACTTTGCGGTGCTGATGATGGAGGCGGTTCGCTCGCTCGGACTCGCCGCACATTTTGTCTCCGGCTATCTCTACGTTCCGGAGGACCGGCGCGACGGGCGCGTCGGCGGTGGTGCCACCCATGCCTGGCTCCGTGTCTATCTGCCGGGTGCCGGCTGGGTAGAATTCGATCCCACCAACGGCATTGTCGGCAATCACGACCTGATCCGGGTAGCGGTCGTGCGCGATCCGCGCCAGGCGGTGCCGGTCTCGGGCACTTGGACAGGGTTTCCGTCCGACGCGCTGGGGATGACAGTACAGGTGCAAGTCACTGCCGAGAGTTCGGCGGAGCATTATTCACCCTCGCGCCGGGAGCCGGGGAACGGAAAAACCCGGGTAGCGGAAGGCTGAGAGGCGGCCTGGCGACCCCTTTGGCGATGCTAGATGATCAGCAAGACGTCATCGCCTTTCTGAGCGACCCGTCTTCGTACGGACAAGGTATCGATGCGGTCGAGATCATTGAGACCCACGTATCCCTCGTGTTCCTCGCCGGCGACTGTGCCTACAAGCTGAAACGGGCTGTAAAATATCCTTATCTCGACTTCTCGACCGCTGAGCGCCGCCGACGGGCTTGCGAGGCTGAGTTAACTCTGAACCGCCGCACTGCGCCGGCAATTTATCTCGAGATCCGGGGCATCGGCCGCACGTCAACTGGTGATATCGCGTTTTGCGCTTCCGACACTGCGGTCGATTGGGTTGTGGTGATGCGGCGCTTCGATCAGTCTCTGCTGTTCGATGCGCTCGCCCGGAGCGGAGGCCTCAGCGCACAGCTGATGGATGCGCTCGCCGATCATATCGGCTCCTTCCACGCTACGGCCGAGCGGTATTTTGATCGAGGCGGAGCGGCCGAAATGGCCGAGCTTGCCGAGATCCAATACCGCTGCCTCGCAGCGGCCCAGCATTCGGGGTCGCCAAGGGGGCGCGTCGATGAGCTTCGGAAGAGATGGCGCGAGCGGCTGACCGCCGTGTCAGTGCTGCTCGATCGCCGGCGAGAGGCGGGCAAAGTGCGCCATTGCCACGGTGACCTACACCTTCGCAATATCTGCCTCTTCGACGGGAAGCCGACGCTGTTCGACTGCTTGGAGTTCGACGATGCGCTGGCCAGCATCGACGTCCTCTACGACCTCGCATTTCTGCTGATGGACCTGGAACATCGCGGGCTCGTAAATTCCGCCAATCGCGTGTTCAACCGTTACCTCGATCGAGCTGAAGAAGACGACGGGCTGGCGGCTGTGCCGCTCTTTCTGTCGCTGCGTGCCGCGATCCGCGCGCACGTGACCGCGTCGGTGATCGGGCGCGGCACCAGAAGCGCGGCAGGACAAGAAATGGCGAGTGAAGCCCGCCGCTATCTCGATTTTGCACATCGCTCGCTCCAGCAGGAGCCGGGCCGCCTGATTGCGATTGGCGGCGTCAGCGGCACCGGCAAGTCGACATTGGCTGCCGCTCTGGCTCCCGAACTCGGCCCGCGACCTGGCGCCCGCATATTGCGAAGCGATGTCACGCGCAAATTGCTGTTGGGCGTCGCCCCTGAAACACGGCTTTCCGCCGGGGCCTACACTCGCGAGACCTCATGCCATGTCTACGACACACTTTGCCGAAAGGCGGCAGTGGGATTGGCAGCCGGCTACTCCGTGATTATCGATGCGGTAGCGCTGACACCGGAAGAGCGCGGGTCGTTTGCCGCGGTGGCGCGTACCGCCGCCGTCCCGTTTTCAGGGTTTTGGCTCGAAGGGCCAGCGGTGACCTTGGCGAACCGCATTCAGGCGCGCCGCGGCGATGCCTCCGATGCCACCGCGCAGGTACTGACCGAACAGCTGCGTCATGACCCAGGGCCTATAGAGTGGATACGTATCGATGCCGGCGCCGGAGCGGAGGATTGTCTCGCCGCGGTGCAGCGCGCGCTCGCTGCCGATTGAGCGCAGTCCCGCCTAGGTGTTTTTGGCCGCAAGCTCGACGAGGTGCGCCCAGCTGGCCATCGACAGCAACTGACAGTAAACGAGGAATAGCCAGCCACGGCGGCGCCACTCGAGAAAGACCTCGTCAGGCAAGGCATTGAACTTTGCCTCATCGACGACCACGAAGTTGCGCAAGGTCATCTCTTTGCCAGAATCCAAGACGGCGCGCGCCTCGTTCGGCACCAACAGGTCATGGCGCGCGAGCTCGGCGACAAAGGCAGCGCTCGCCACAGTCTGCTGGTGAAACTCGCGGCAGAACTCCAAGGCGTTGCGTAGAAGCTGTGACGGTTCTCCGGATTCGAAGAGCAAATGGTCCTCGGTTTGGGTCAGCAGGCCCGATCCTTCATCGATACAAAGGGTAAGCTCGCTTTTGTCGGGTTGTTCCAGGAAAATAAACGGATAGCGGCGCACATAGGCCGGGATGTAGTTGCCCTCCCGCCACTTGCCGTCTTCGCCGACAAATAGGTTCTGGTCACCGTCGAGCCCCAGCACTGCGACAGCCACGCGCGGCTCGGTGCTGGTGAAGACGATCGGATAGCTGTGCATGGCCCGCGCGAACTCGGCCGCCCCCAACAACACCGAGTTCGTGGCACGGGCATAGCGAACGTCCGGCGTTGGCTGCAGCGACCATCCGCGATCACGCTCTCTATCCACTGGCCGCGGGCGGCGATAAAATATCGGCAGAGCTACATCCCGAGCTTCGGGCGCCGCCGCGTTATTGCTCTCCATTCTCACCTCTGGCTGCTTTGCATTTGGTGATGTGGTTCCTAATCTAACTTTGTTGACGTCACCCTAACCGTCGCTTGGTGGACCCCTTTTTTTACCACCACTCTAGACTCACACCTCTCGGCCCTCGTCGAGGCTGTCGAGAAATTCTTTGCCCGTGTGGGAAGCAGCATTTCCATATTAGATCTCCCCGTAATAGCAGCCCTGCCGTCTTTATTGGCCGCGAGCAGCTCCGGGCCTGTTACAGGACGATGCCAAGATTGAGTTTATTCCTGCGCTCATTCCCGGTACAGTCTCGCCATCCATTTCTGAGTGGAGGGCTCAATTGACTGATCTGGATGCTAGCTGGCGCGAGCTTGCCTCCCGCAGAAACCCTTTAGGGTGGTTTGGTGCTTGGCAGTGGCTGTATCGGCAGCTGTCCGAGATGCTCGGTTCAGCTATCATGGGCATTTTGTTTTTTGCGGTGTTGACTCCAGCTGCGGTCGTGATGCGTTGGGCCGGCAAAGACTTGCTGCGGCTCCGCTTCGAACCGGAGACCCCGAGCTACTGGATCCTCCGGCCCTCGGGCGGCGATCGGCAGACTTCGATGACGAGGCAATTCTGAATGATCGGGCGCCGGCACCGCTGACGGGTTCGCAAAAATCGATGCGCATCCTAGGCATTTCCGCCTTTTATCACGACAGCGCGGCCGCGCTGATCGACGATGGCCGCATTGTCGCTGCCGCCCAAGAAGAGCGCTTCACCCGTAAGAAATATGACAGCAGGTATCCTGCCAACGCCATCGCCTATTGCTTGGCCGAAGCGGGAATCCGTCTCGCCGACATCGACCATGTCGCCTTCTACGACAAGCCGCTCCTCAAATTTGAGCGGCTGATCAAGACTTATCTGGCGTTCGCCCCTCGCGGGTTCGGATCTTTCCACACAGCAATGCCGGTTTGGCTCAAGGACAAGCTTTTTCAAAAGAGGCAACTTTGCGGAAAGCTGCGGGCAGCGGCACCCGAATTTGATTGGGAACGCCGCATTCTGTTTTCCGAACACCATCTCAGCCACGCTGCTTCCGCCTTTTTTCCATCACCCTTCGAGCATGCGGTTATCCTGACGATGGATGGGGTCGGCGAATGGGCGACGACCACCGCCGGGCTCGGTGACGGAACTCGGATCACGATCCTCAAGGAGATCCATTTCCCGCATTCTCTTGGCCTCCTCTATTCTGCCTTCACCGATTTCACCGGCTTTCGGGTCAATTCGGGCGAATATAAGGTGATGGGACTGGCGCCCTATGGCGAGCCACGCTTCACCAAGACCGTTCTCGACCACCTGATCGACTTAAAAGACGATGGGAGTTTCCGGCTCAATCAGGCGTATTTTGATTATTGCACCGGTCTAAGGATGACCAATGAAGGGTTTGCCAAACTGCTCGGGGTACCAGCTAGAAAGCCGGAAGATCGGCTCGAGCAGATCCACATGGATCTCGCTGCTTCGATCCAAAGCATCACCGAAGAGGTGGTATTGCGGGTTACCCGTTCTCTGGCGGCCGAAACTGGAGCACGTAACCTCTGCCTGGCCGGCGGGGTGGCGCTCAATTGCGTCGCCAACGGCAAGGTGCTGCGCGACAATCGCTTCGAGAATGTCTGGATACAGCCCGCGGCCGGCGATGCGGGCGGGTCGCTGGGGGCTGCCCTCGCCGCCTATCATCTCCAACTCGATCGCCCGCGTCACCTGTCCAACGAGATCGACAGTATGTCGGGAAGCTATCTCGGTCCCGCCTTCGAGGATGACGAGATCCGTGAACGACTGACGGCCGCCGGCGCCTGTTTCGAGTGTCTTGGCAATGACGAGGTGATCGATCGTACCGCGAGTGCGCTCGCCGATGAGAAGGCGGTCGGTTGGTTTCAGGGTCGCATGGAATTCGGCCCGCGGGCGCTCGGCAATCGCTCGATCCTGGCCGACGCGCGCAGCCCGACGATGCAACGCACTCTGAACCTCAAGGTGAAGTACCGAGAGAGCTTCCGCCCGTTCGCGCCATCGGTGCTGCGCGACGATCTCGCCGAATGGTTCGAACTGGATGCAGACAGCCCCTACATGTCGCTGGTTGCCGACGTGGCCGAAAGCCGACGTCGCACGATGACGGAAGCCGAGCGCAATCTCTTTGGGATCGACCGGCTGAACCTTCCGCGCTCAGAGATCCCAGCAGTCACCCATGTCGATTACTCCGCACGAGTCCAGACCGTGCATCGCGAAACCAATCCTCGCTACCACGCCCTGCTCAGCCGGTTTAAAGCCCTCACCGGGTGCCCGGTGATCGTCAATACCAGTTTCAATGTGCGCGGCGAGCCGATCGCCTGTACACCAGATGACGCGTTCCGCTGCTTCATGGGCAGTGAGATCGATGTCCTCGTGGTGGGCAATTGCTTCCTTAAGAAGGAAGACCAGGATCCCGCCCTACGCCTTGACTATCGGGATCGGTTCGATCCCGACTGAGGCCGAGGGCGCTTGCCTGATGCGGTAAGAGAACTAGCGGCCGGCGGAACCATTATCTCTGCCGCCCTGCCCGAGGCGATGGCGGCCAGTACCGGAGGCCACACCTCCGATCCGAGCTTAACGATCGTCTCCTCAACCGTGGCGCCCTCGGAAGCGAAGGGCCTGGCGATTATCGTGTCGGCGCCGGCTGCATGCAGTGCGATCGCATGCTTTGCGACTTCCTCGACATTGCCGGCCAGAGCGAAAGCGTCGACGTGACGATCGGTGATCAGAGGCAGCAGCGGCAGGTACGGCGTCACGCCGGCGGCGTAACTCGCACACGCAACACTAGCCACGGCTGCAGCGGGGAGCGCGAGGTCCTGCGCGCTAATGGTCCGGCCCCTCAAGCGGCCGGCGCCGAGATACCGAGCGACCGCCGGGCGCACCGCGGCGCGCGCCAGCCGCCCGTCCGCCGCGACACAGGTGCTAAGGCGAGCGATCACCCGAATCGCCTGTGGATTACGGCCCGCTTTCGTTGCCCCGACGGTGATCGCGGCGCGCAATGCGCGGACTTCGGGAACCGAAGCGCAGGCTTCCATGATCGCACCATCGGCTAATTCTGCCGCCACGCGTTGTCCGAGCGGGCCATTGCTGGCGAGATAGATCGGTAGAGCGGAACGCACCGGCGAGAAGCTCAAGTGACCGTGGTCGAAGGAGATAACTTGGCCGACAAAATCGACGGTCTCACCCCCTAACAGCGCGCGGATCAGCTCGATCGCCTCGCGAATTGCACGAGCGGGTTTGTTGCGCTCGATCCCGAGCTCGGCGAACCCCGAAATTCCAGCGCCGATCCCAAGGATCGCCCGGCCGCCCGAAATCTCGTCGAGCGTAGCGATCGCCATTGCAGTGAGCGCCGGGTGGCGGCTGTAGGGATCAGTGACGCAGGGACCGAGCAAAATCGTCGACGTGTGCGCGGCCAATTGACTCAGACATGAATAGACCTCGCGGTAGAAGCGCTCGTCGGCGAGCCAAACCGCGGCAAACCCACTCGCTTCGGCGAGCTTTGCACGTTCGATCAGCCGCGTGACCGGGGCATCGCCGAGCAGCAGTAGTTCCAGGTTCATTGCCGGAGGCAGCAGTGCCTAACGAAGTACGCTAACGTCGTCCGGGTTGACGAGGTCGGGAGCGGTCCAGCCGTCAAGGTCGTACTCGGCCATGCAGCTGTCAGCAAAACTCTTCCAGCGCTCGTACTGACCCGAGGCGACAGATCCCAAAAGCGCAAAGCGCCGGATTTCCTCGTGGCTGCCGGAGTAATTGACCTCATAGAGCTCGTGGCGCGCGCCGAACTCGGTTCCGACCGCATCCCATAAGAGCTTCATCAGCTTGACCCGATCGACCGCGGCGACGCCGCCGGTGCCGCGGACATAGCGGTCGAGGTATTTACGCAGTTCCGGCACTTGGAAGTCGCGGGCGTGCGAGTTCAGGTAAATCAGGCTGCTTGCAACGGTCTTCTCGATCTGATGCTTGACCTGGACATAAGATTCGGGCCCGAGCACGTGATAGGCGGCGCCCGGTTCGGAGCCTGGCAAAACAAAGCCCTCGGTCCATGGGTCGGGGCTTTTCGCCATAGCATCCGACAAGGCCCACATTGTATTCCGCCAGGTAATGACCTCGCCGATATTAGCCTCGACTCCACGAAAGCCGCGCGTCCCCGCCATCTCGGTCGCCTTGATCAGGAGCCCGGTGATGAAGTCGAGCTTGACCGCAAGCCGGGTGCAGCCATGCAATTGAAAACGCGGCACGAAGCCGCTTCTCGGGAAGAAGGTGTTGGCTTTGTCGATGTCCCCAAAAACGAGTACGTCCTCCCATGGGACAAACACGTCGTCCATGACGACGATCGCGTCATTCTCGTCGAGTCGGCTCGACAACGGATAGTCGAACGGGCTGCCGAGAACGGCCGCGCGCTGTTGGTTGGCGACCCGGCAAATCAATTTGACACCTTTCGCATTGGTCGGGACCATGAAGACCAGCGCGAAGCTCCGGTCTTGCATCGGAATGAGCCCGTAGCTCCCGATGAAGGTGATGTGCGTCAGCGCCGAGCCGGTCGCGACCACCTTAGCACCGGTGACGTAAATCCCGGCATCAGTCTCCTTTGTCACATGCGCGCAGACATCGGTCGGGCCGCCGGGTGCGCCCGGCGCGATGTCGCGGTCGACCGGCGGGTGCAGCAGCGCATGCCCGACAAACGGCACCCGCTCCTGGCTGTAGCGATACCAGCGGCGAGCGTTCTCCTGAAAGGGATCGTAAAATTCGGTGTTGCCCCCGAGCGTCGCGGTGAGGGCCGCCTTATAATCCGGCGAGCGGCCGAGCCAACCCCAAGTCAGTCGCGCCCAGGCAGCGATCGCGTCGCGGCCAGTGACAAGATCCTCGGCCGAGCGCGGGGCGACGAAATAGCGGTGCGTGAACCCACCCCATTCGGTCGGACAAGTCAGCACACCCGTCCCTTCGGCGTGGTCGCGATGCAGAGCGTCATAAAGTCGCGCGACCATCCGCGCTGTGTTGCGGAATGCCGGGTGCTCGGCGATGTTTTTAATGCGTTCGCCGTAAATCCAGACTTCTCTGCCGTCGTCGAGACTGTCAAGGAACTCCTTGCCAGTGTAGGGGAGCAGTGTTGCCATGTAGATCGCCTCCCTGTGAGAGCCTGCGCGGACGCCTTACGTCCTGTTGAGCAGCGATGCTAAGATTCCCAAGGTAGGCCGTCAAACATGTCGCAGCGAGCGGAGATGGGGAAATGGCGAGACTGACGGGCAAGGTAGCGCTGATCACTGGGGCCGCGGGCGGACAAGGGGCAGCAGAAGCGGAGCTTTTTGTGCGCGAAGAAGGCTCTGTGGTGTTGACCGATATCGATACGGATGTCGGCCAGAGCCTGGCGCAGCGGCTCAGTCGTCAGGGCGGTAAGGTATTGTTCCTATGCCAGGATGTTGCCGATGAGTCGTCGTGGAAGGAGACGGTATCAGCGGCATTGGCGCAGTTCGGCAAACTGCACGTTCTCGTCAACAACGCCGGAACGATCGCGCGTCAGGGTATCGTCGATACTACCGTCGAGGCCTGGAACCAGACATTGGCGGTCAATCTTACGGGGGCAATGCTTGGAATGAAGCACTGCGCTTCGGCGATCCGCGACAGCGGCGGCGGCTCGATCATCAACATTTCATCGACCGCGGGACTGACCGCGCATGACGATGCGGCCTACACCGCGAGCAAATGGGGATTGCGGGGCCTCACTAAAACGGCAGTGCTGCAATTCTCGCAATGGAACATCCGGGTCAATTCAGTCCATCCCGGACAGATCGCCGATACCGGATTTTATCGCAGTGGCGGCGACGCCTTTGCCCATGCCGCACGGACTGCAATCCCGAAGGGACCGTCAGGGCACACCCAAGGAATGTGCCGATCTGGTGCTGTTCCTCGCCTCCGATGAGTCGAGCTTTATCAACGGCGCAGAAATCGCGATTGACGGCGGCTATATCGCGGCAGGGACAGCCAACCTCCGCAATCGCGTGCGGGATGATTTCGCCGCGGGCCGCACAATTGAGGATGTGAGCCATGGGCAGAGTGCGGGTCGCGCCCTTCAAGACGCGCCCCTTGGGCACCGTTCTAGATGAGCCGGAGCTTTGACGCGGCCGTCTCGAACGACCCACCGTGCTTCTTGTCCGCCTAAGTTCAATTCTCACCGACGCGATCGAGGCGTAAGACCGCGACCACGCTTTAGCGGCGGAAGAAATAAAGGAAAGGCAGCGGCGTGATTGCGTCGCGCCGCTGCTCACTGACAGAGCTGCCAGTTACTCCGCGGCGGCTCTCACCGGCTCAATAAACCGGGAAATCCATTTGTTGCGGCGCTTCAGGCCATCGCGATACATCGCCTCAAACTCGGCGGGCGGAAAGGAGTGCGTCGATTGGCGGTCGAGTAGCGCGCCGCACCATGCCTCGAGGCGCGGGAATTTCTCGATCTGGCCCAGCTTCTTCACGCGATCGAGGAACACATAACGCTGTAGGAACGGCGCGTAGGCCGCGTCCACGAGCGAGTATTTGGCGCTATTGAAAAACGGCCCGCTGCCTTGCTTTTCGAGCGCCTTCTCGAGCCGCTCGAATGGTACTGGGATTTGCTCGACGGCCTTGTCGTAATCCGCCTCGGTGTCCGCATAAGCGGTCGCAGTCACCGCGCTGGCGAAAGTCGGGACATAATCCGTCCAGGCACGGTTGATCGCGCGCGCGACGGGGTCTTCGGGATGCAGCCGCGGCGCAATGGTTTCATCCAGGTACTCGTTGATCGCGTTCGATTCGAACAGCGATAGTTTGTCGTCGATGCGCAGCACCGGCACCTTCTTGTGCGGGGAAATCGCGAGAAACCAGTCAGGACGATTATCGGGCTCGATGTGGCGGAGCTCGAACTCTGTGTTCTTCTCGCGCAAGACGATCGCGGAACGCTGCACCCATGGGCAGGTCTTGAAGCTGACCAGCATATATTTTGCCATGGCGACCTCCGATCTGTGATTACGAGCTGGCATGATTGCACGCCCGGCGTCGTGGTTTAAACTAAATTAACACGGGGGTTAGGCGTTCAGGACCGCAGCAGCCCGCCATCGATCGGGATCACCGCGCCGGTCACGTAGTCCGAGAGGTCTGTGGCAAGGAACTCGACGACTTTGGCGCAATCCTCGACCGTCCCGAGCCGGCGCAAGGCGACCTGCTCCGACCTGTCGCGATTGCTGTTGATGCTGCCTGGAATGACCGTCTGCATGATCCGGCCAGTGGCTATGACGCCAGGGGCGATACAGTTCGCAGTAATGCCGTAAGGACCCAGCTCTTGAGCTAGATAGCGCGTATAGTGGGCGATCGCGGCCTTGGCCGCGCCGTAATGAGCGTAACCGCCATCCGGAGAGGCCGATAGGCCAGCGACCGAGCTGACGGTGATAATCTTGCCCGAGCGCCGCCGCTTCATAAGCGGTGCAACGGCATTGCAGCTGTAAAACGGTGCCGAACAGGTTCATGCTGGTGACGAGATGCAGGAGCGCAGGATCGAGCGTGCTCGCTTTAGTATCTACCGGCCGCCCGCGGCCCCCGCCGGCATTGGCCACGAGCACGTCCACCCTGCCCCATTCTGCGGCGACGCGGCCCACCATCGCCTCGACTGCCTGATGATCGCAGACATCGACTTCGATGCCCAACGCAACGCCGCCCGAAGTCTCGATCTCCGCGACCGTACTCTCGGCGGTCATGTCCTTCGCCTCGGCTTCAAACTCTTGGTGGGACCTCAGGTCGAGATCCGTGACCGCAACTTTTGCCCCTAATCCCGCAAGCCGCCTCGCATAAGCGCGGCCAAGCCCACGCGCTGCGCCGGTAACGATCGCGACCTTGCCATCGAGCCTACCCATTGTTCTCACCTGACTTTGAAGGCGACTCGGCTTTTTTTACAAAGGCCCTGCTTGCCTCCAAATGGTCTTCGGTCATCGCCGTGTGCCCCTGTGCGACAGCCTTCATGTCGATCACGGTAGCGAGAGGCGCGGTTTCTGCGGCGAACAGATTGCGCTTCATATCGCCATAGGCTACGCGGGATCCCGCGGCGATGCGGCGAGCGAGCGTCGTGGTTTCATCGTGAAGTGCCTCGTCCTCGACGACGCGACTGACCAATCCGAGCTCGGCGGCAGTTGCGCTGTCGATGGTGTCGCCGAGAAAGTAGAGTTTGCGGCTTTGCCGCACCGACGAGGCGTGTCAAAGCCCAGGAGCCGCCAAATCGCCGGAAGCCGATTGAGGGTCAACCGAACAATCCCGTTTTGGGCCGTTTCCAATAGGTCGGTTATGTCGATCGTCCTCATCATCGTGGCGAGCGGCGTAGCAAAGCTAGGGCAATCCGATGCAGGCGGCTTGGTTGTCAGATCTACGGCGGGCAGTAATAGGGTGAAGCATACGAACAGTAATAAGGCGAAGGGTAGTAGTTGTAGCTCGGAGCGGCATAGGCCGAGGAGGCTGCCGCGGCACCGGCTGTTGCGCCAAGCGCTACACCCGCCGCAACGCCTGCTCCTACTCCCGGCGTGACGACGGTCGTGCCGCCGTAATAAGTACCGCCGTGATAATAAGTGCCTCCTCGATAATAGGTGTTAGGAGCGCGGTAAGCAGTGCCACCATAGGGTCCACGGGCGGCCGCGCCGCCGTACGGACCGCGAACAGCGGCGGCGCCCCCTGGACCACGAACCGCCGCGCCGCCGTAGGGACCGCGATAGGCGGCGCCACCATTGGGGCCGTGAACGGATCCCCAGCCCAACGCGTTCGACGCTCCCACCGACCCGAGTACGAGGCTCATACAGACGATGGTCAACCGCTTCACGGCTTTCCCCCTTGCTTCTTGGAGGACGCCGCCGCCGGGGGCTTCAACTGGATCTGCACCGCGTCCGCCGGCGGCTGAAACGTGAAATCCGCGTCGGAGGGGTGAATATTGAAGTTCCAATCCGAAAATTCGGCGATGAAGTTCGGCTGGCCGGGCAAATTGCGGTAGGTCACAATCAACCGGCGAGGCAGCGACTGTCCGTTCTTTTCGAGCCACAATTCGAGCTCGAGGCCGGGCGGCTGGGAAAAGAAAAGATGGAGATATGGAGAACCATCGATAGTAACTGTATCGACAACTCTCCCCGAAGTAATACCGGTGAGGAACGCTTTGTTCGGTGCTTCGCTCAGGAAATCGGCCAGCGGAAAGTCGACGCCCAGACGTCCCATCGCTTCCTTCATCATCGCCTCGATCGTTCCCTCCGGCACCGGGATGGTCGCGTACCTTTTCTGTTCGGCCAAATAAATGATGGCGGCTTTGCCGTCAAAGACCAGCTTTCTCGAACCGTCATCTCCCGTCACATCGACGAGCAACCGATTCGGCCGATGCACCACAACCTTCATTGTGTGAAAGATGTGCAGCGGCTGACCGTTAGCCTCCGCGTATACCCGTATGGTCTGGGCCTGGAACGAAAACTGCTCCGCGCGCAAGGCCTGACCCATGCGCAACAGCGCCGCGCCGGCTTCTTCGCTGACGGCGGACTTTTTTGGCTGTGCGGCGGCATGTAGCTCTGTGATTGAAGTCGGCCAAATACCGCCCGCCAATACTGCGCCGAGTACTACGAGATACCGAATCTTCACGACGTTCCCCGTGTTAAAAGCCAAAGAGCGCTACGCGACTAGATTATCCACTATCATCCTAACGCAGATTATCTTGCCGGACACGATAACCAACGCTCCGCCAACCGTCTATGACAAATCGGGCTGCAATTTGCGCGAGCCGTAAAGGTGTCCTTGCGCGCGATGATGATCGCTGTTAAATAGAATAAAAATTATGGTATAGGATGCTAAGGTTTCGCGGGGGAATAGATATGGGGTGCCTTCTCAAGATCGAGTGTTGTCCTCGGGTCGATGCGAGGCCATTCACGATCCACAGCGGCTATACAAAACTGCGATCAACACTTCCGACACTGATTGAGATTACCTGCCGGTAAATCCAGCTTCTGTCCGGTGCGGGCGCTAACTCCCCTCTAGGAGAAGAAGAATGTCCACGTCAACGCGAATCTGGTTGACCATAGGATTGTGCTTTTCCCCGGCGGGCCTGCTGTTCGCCCCAGATGCGCGGGCACAATTCTATATCGGCGCCGAAGCCGGGTGGACAAGCCTGCCAGATCGGACCGACAGCATTTCCGGCGTGACCTCGGCCACCGCGAAATTTAACGGCGGCTTCAATGCCGGTGTCCGGGGCGGTTATGAGTGGGGGCCGTGGCGCTTCGAAGAGGAATACAGCTACCGGCAGAACAGCGCTCAAAGCCTGACGGCAGGGCCTCTTACGCTCACCGCGGTCAGCGGCAACCGACATACGAATTCGATCATGACCAATATATTGTATGACTTCACGGTCGGTTTCCCGATTACCCCGCATTTCGGGTTTGGGATCGGCGCAGTGGACGTCTTCGATGGCCTGAAAGTGGCGGGGATTGGGCAGCTGTTCAATAACAGCACTTGGCAGTTCGGCTATCAGGGTATTGCCGGCATTCGCTACAACCTCGATCCGACCCTTACTCTCGACCTCGACTATCGCTATCTGGCCACCACACAACCGACATTCACGATCCCGAACACTCCTTTGCGGTACCGTTCGAGCTATCACACCAATAATTTCGTTGCGAGCCTGATCTACCGATTCGCCCCGCCACCACCGCCGACGCCAGTACCGGTCGCGGCACCCGCTGTCCCGCCGCCCGCGCCACCTCGGCCGTTCCTCGTGTTCTTCGACTGGGATCGCGCCGACATCACGCCCGCTGGCATGGACATCGCGCGGCAAGCGGCGAGTACATACAAAGCAGGCGGTTCGATCCGCATCGAGGTTAACGGATACACGGATCTCTCTGGTTCGCCGGGTTACAACCAGCGGCTTTCGGTAAGGCGGGCGGCCAATGTTGCTAATGCGCTGGCGAGGTTGGGGGTTGCACGTAGCGACATGGCGGTCAGTGGCCGCGGCGAGAACGATCCCCGGGTGCCGACCGCCCCCGGCGTGCGCGAGCCGCAAAACCGGCGGGTCGAAATTGTCTTTCCGTAGAATTGAAACGACGGCAGCCGCCTCGGGCCGGGGATGATGCGCAGGGAGAGCGCGAACAATCGCAGACGTTTGTAGCAGGTGCGGCGTCGATTCCCGCGAGGTTAGGTCGCATCGGAATTGTTGCGAAAGAACCATAGCATATGGTGCGACCTCGGCACTCTTGGGTCTCCGGAGGCCGTTCAGGCTGCTAGGCCAGAAAGGTTGCCGATGCTGCAGAGATCCATCTTCCAGGTCGCCGACAGGCTAGCGGAAGCGCTTGCACCGCTCAACGCGCCGTTAAGCGTCGATGAGCTGATTGCCACTGCGCGGCGCCGCACGGGTCTGAGCGAGTTTGGCGAAACGCCCTTCATGGACCCGCTCCAAAATTTCCTGCGCTCCTGCGTCGAGGAAGCAGATTTGAGCTTCTTTGGTCGGATGGCAACCCGCTGGGACGTGGTGCGATTCCTGTCGAACCTTCTCAGGCTCCGTGAGGAAGAGAGGAAGGCCCCCGAAATCCTGGATCGGCCGGTCGCGCGCCCGATCTTTATCTCGGGGCTTCCTCGCTCGGGAACAACTTTTCTGCACAGCCTCCTGGCCGAGGACCCCGCGAATCTCGTGCCCCGGGTCTGGCAGCTGATCCATCCTTATCCGTCAAGTCGAGGCGGTCCGGATCTCCGGCGATTGCGGGTGGCCCGGCAGCTGCAGCTATTTGGCCTGCTCGCACCCGATTTTCGCCGTATGCATCCGATCGACGCGGGCTCGCCGCAGGAATGCTCGGAGATCACCGCGCATGTTTTTGCTAGCCTGCGATTCGATTCGACTTACCGCATTCCGAGCTACCGCCATTGGCTCGACGAGACCGGCCATCTCGACGCCTTTCGGTTTCATAGACGCTTCTTGCAGCACCTCCAGCGTCAGACCAGTGGTAATCGACGCTGGGTTCTCAAATGCCCCGACCATGTCTTTGCCCTCGCCGCGATCCGCTCGGTTTATCCCGACGCTCGGCTCGTGTTTGTGCATCGCGACCCTCTCGCGGTGCTGCTCTCTGTCGCGCGATTGACCGAGACATTGAGGCGACCATTCACTCGCAGCATCGACAAAGCCGAGATTGGTCGTCAGGACAGTGACCGCTGGCTCGTAGCGACCGAACTGATGATCACCGCGGCGCAGGAGCAACGCTTCGCTGAGCCGATCTTCCACGTTCACTACCTGGATTTGGTCAAGGACCCGGTGGCCACGGTGGCGGCGCTTTACCAGCATTTCGGAGAGACGCTCGCCTCCGATGCGGCAGTCCGAATCGGCCGTCTGGTGGAAGCGAAGCCCAACGGCGGCTATCGCGCGCACGGGTCTCGCCTCGAGGAGTACGGCCTGGATGCGGTGCTCGAACACGAGCGCTATGCGAGATACGTGGCACATTTCGGTATCCGGGCCGAGCCCCGAAGAAAGTCGGCCCAGTCGGCGAAATCCTCGCCGCTCTTCGCGTCGCGAAGATCGGCCAAACCGGTAGAGTGAGCGTTACGGCAATTCGTCCGAAGCTCACATGGTCGCGAGGGAACCGAAGGCACGGCAGCCGCGCTCATGGTCGCCGCGACAGCTCACCAAATCCAGCGGGGTCGAATGCGAGGCGGATTGCGCCATAGACGACATTGCGGGCGGTATGCTTTTGCACGTCTGCGATGAGATCATAGCCGACACGAAGCTCGAGGTTCTGGAACCCCGCAAGAGGACGGAGCGCCCAGCCGATATCCGTATCGATCAATCGAGGAGTGGCGCCGTTTTGACCGGTGATCTGTTGACCAGCGTAGAGATACGACGAAAACCACAGCGGAAGATCGCCGGCGAGGTACATTCGGCCAAATAAACCAGGCCGAAAACTCGCGCCGTCGCCGCCGACGAGGTTTTCGCCCGGAATATACCCGAGGCTGACAAAACTGAGGCGGCCGACATCGTAAGGATCGGTCGCCTCGAAGTAGTAGCGGTTCTCGAGCTTGACGCCCTGTTTTCCACCCGACCCGTTATTCGTCGACACGCCGCGATTGAGATTGTTGAGAGCGTAGGCCGACGCCCGCAGCTCCAACAGATCGACATAGTTCCATGCCAGACCCAGCTCTGAATCCAGTTCACGCTTGCTGAAATCGACAGAGTTCTGGGTAACGCTGGAGTTCGCATGCTGAGCCCAGAACGTGCCTCCGGAAAACAGATAGAGCTCCTTCTGCGGCAGCAGTCCGAGGTTCAACTCTTCGGTCAGGCTGAAAATCGGCCTAAACGAGACACCATTGGGAGCCATGCGATTGCCGGTTGGATAAACCGGCAGTCCGACGACGCCCCACGTCTCCGGCCAGCTCGCCGATGAAGCGGGCGGTGACGGTTCCGAGAATCCCATGCCAAAGCCAAAGCGCATGGCGCCATAGACCAACTGTCTCGTCACATGCGCCTGCACGTCATCGGTGCGGTCGTAGCCGACCCGCAGCTCGAAACCTTGACGGTCGCTAAAGGGGCGGACCGCCAAGCCCATATCAGTATCCAACAGGCGCGGAGTCGCCCCGTTTTGTGCCGTCAGCTGCGCACTGCCGTAAAAATATGATCGAAACGGGGTCGGGAGATCTTGGGTCAAGTATCCGCGTGCGAGTAGACCCGGGTTAAATACCTGGCCGTTATTTCCCACCAGAGACCCCGACGGATAATAGCCAATGCCGACAAAGGGCAAGCTGCCGACGTCATAAATATCACTCGAGCCGAAATAGTAGCGGTTTTCGATTTTCCAGCCGTCCCGATAACCGTCAGGCCTGGCGAGCGAGAAGCCACGATTGAGATTGTTGAGCGAATAGGCCGAAGCTCGGAACTCGAGTGAGTTGAAGTAGTTCCAGGCGACGCCGAGCTCGCCATCAAACTCGCGCAGGCTATTCGCCGGCGCGCCAGCGGCGCTCCTCTGCACCCACAAATCGCTGCCCCAGAAAAGGTACAGCTGCTTTCTAGGCAAAAGACCGATATTGAAATCGGAAGTGAGGCCAATCAACGGATCGAAGGCCAATCCGTTGGGAGCCTCGTGCTCGCCGGTTGGATAGCCCATCAACCCGACCACCCCCCAGACTGCCGGGCCCGGTGCCGCTGGTGACGGCTGGCAGCAACTCGGGTTCGGCAGAACGTGCGGCGGTGCCGCATCGCCGAAGCCTTCCCGCGCCGGCACCGCCATGCAAACCACCGCCAGAAGCCAAAACGCAGTGGCGCCGAATCTGCTCAAAAGAGCGCGGCCGAACCTTATCGACATCGCAACCCGCAAGGTAATGGCCGTCCCCCGAGCCGGCTTTCTACCATCATCGTGTCTCCACGGCGCGCAATCTCCGCGTTATGCCGACTACTGAACTAGTGGCAGGCCGCCGCATCTGCAGTTAACAGCCGATGTCTTGCTTTTGAGAGGGGCGCGGGATCGAGACGAGGAGTGCCGGAATGAAGACGAGGCTCGCCACCAGAGTGCAGCCCAGGCTGATCAGCAGCAACGTCCCCATGCTCGCCGTGCCAGGATGGCCTGACAGAGCCAGCGAGCCGAAAGCAGTGCCCGTCGTCAATGCCGAAAAAAGAATTGCTCGCGCTGTTGCCGACCCCAACATCGAAGTCTGTCCAGCCCGCCAATTCATCACGAAGTAGATATTGAAGGACACGCCGACACCGAGCAGCAATGGCAGGGCGATGATGTTAGCGTAGTTCAGCATCAACCCAGCCACTACGATGACGACCACCGTCGTCAGCGAGGAAAGCAATAACGGCGCCAAGACCAGCGACATGTCGAGTACGCGCCGCAAGCTGATGTACAGGATGATCGCGATCGATATGACGGCAGCGATGGCGGCGGAGCGGAAGGCGCCTACGATAGTGGCGCTGGTCGCCTCGATCGTCACGGCGGAGCCGCCGGCCTCGGGCGCGACGGCGGTCACCTCGGCGACAAATTCGGCCAGCCCTCTGCTGTTCCGCGCCTCGGCCTTTGGCAAAAGCTGCACCCGCGCACGCCCGTCGGGCAATACCCAGTCGCGTGCGAGATCCGGCGGGATCATCTGCAACGTGACCGGCTCGACCTCCAGGGAGGTGCGCAGCTGATCGAGCTGCGCCGGCAGAAAGCGGGTCAAGGCCCGGTCGGCCGCGATCACCGCCGGATCGGGCGCAACCGCCAGTTTGGCCAGATCGCCGGAAATCTCGGCTAATACTTGATTGCCGGGCAGTTTTGTCACCGCGAGAGCGACTTTCTCGTTGGCGCTCTTGGCAGCCGCGCGGATCTCGGGTGCAGTGGGTGGCGCCAGCGGATCGCGCGAAGCGAGGCTCGGGCCAATCAGGGTGGCGGCGTCCGAGACCAGCGCCAGTTTCATTTTCTGGTCCTGCGGCACAAAACTATTGACCGACAACACGCCGGACACTAGCGGTAACTGTCGAAGCCTTTCCGCCAGGGTCGCCGCCTCAGCGGCGCTCGGCACCAAAATGTCGATCGTGAACGGATTGGTCAGCGCCGAATCCCCGAGGTCATAGAGCGTCTGCATCGCCTCGGTGTTCGGGTTTTTGGTATGCAGCGGGTCGGCGTCGAAGCCGATCCTGGGCAGCAGGACGATACCCACTAAGCCGAGGATGCCGAACACGATCAGCATCGGCCGGCGGCGCCGACGGACAACCTCGTCGAGAGGAGCGGCCCATCGGAAGCCCACTTCCGTGCTTTCGCCGGGCGGTCGGAAAAAAGCTATTGCCGCGGGCAGAAAAGTGATCGTGCAGACAAAGGCGATTAACATTCCCACCCCGGCGATCAGGCCCAGCTCCGCGACTCCGCGAAAATCGGTCGGAACAAACGCCAGGAAGCCCGCAGCCGTGGCCGCCGCCGCCGCCAAGATCTGTCCGCCGACCCGCCGACCGGTCTCAGCCAAGGCACGGGCCGGCTCGGGATTTGCCAGTCGCATCTCGCGATAACGCACCGAAAATTGGATCGCAAAATCGACGGCGATACCGACGAATAAAATGCCGAAACCGACCGAGACGAGGTTTAACGTGCCGACCGCAGCGGCGGCAAACAACAGGGTCACCATCAGGCCGAGCCCGAGCGTCAACAGGATCGGAACTATCAGTCGCCAGGTGTGAACCGCGAGAAACAACCAGAGCGAAATCAGCAGCACGCTGCCGATCATTCCGGCTACGGCGCCCTGGGCGACCGAGGCAAATTCTTCATCCGCCAGCGCCACGCTGCCGGTGATGCGTACTCGGGCGTCGCCCGATTTGACGAATTCGAGCCTGCTCGCAGCATCGCGGATCGCCTGGGTCGCCGCCCCGCCCGGCTGCAGCTTGGAGTGATCGAGCCTGGGCTGAACCAGCACGAATTTGTACTTGCCGCCGAGATCCGCCAACTCGCCGCCGAGCAGCCGCACCCAGGACAACGGGTGCGGATGACCGGCCAGCACATTCGCCATCGCCGCGTGAAAGCCTTCGAGCGCCGTCTGGTAGGGCGCGAGATTGACCTGTCCTTGCTCCACTCCAGTGCCGAGAAGGGAAAGCGCACCGAACAACCCACGTGCGCTTGCATCCTTGGCGAGTTCGCCAAGAAAGGGCTGCGCATCGATCATCCGCTCCACCAACGATTCTAGCTGGTCGGTTTCGAGAAACAGGAGCCCCTCCTTCTTCAAGAACGGGGACGCATCGGGCCGCCGAACGGTCAGGAAATGCTCTGAGTCCGCTGCCAAGCTCGCGGCCAGTGCAGCGGCGGTGTCGTCAGCCTCTTCCGGCTCTCTCGCATCGATCACCGCGACCAGCAGATCTTGAAATTGTGGGAAAAGCTTCTTGAACGTCTCGGCGCGCTGCCGCCACGGCAGCCTCGCGGAGAACATCGCGTCCGTATCCGTCGTGATGCTGAGATGACCTGCCGCGTACGATCCGGCGAATATCGACAAAACCGCGCTTGTCAGGATCACTGCCAAGGCGTTGCGCTGGCAGAATTCGACCAAGCCGACAAGGAGGCGCTGAAACAGCATCACGAACCGAAGCGGTGTCGCATAGGGGGCCGTCTCGGCTCGCGCGGGTTTCTCTAGCCGGTGCGGAGCGTGCTCCAGTAGCCAGCTACGGGAAGGTGATAATCGGTTCGCAAGGGCAGCGCTACTGCAAAATGCCCCCGGACAATTCAGAAGTCTTCTGTCGCAAGCTCACGAGAAGCCCGGCGCCACCGCTGTCGGCCAGCACCGAGCGCATCTCGGAGCGTTGCGCCGCGACCCGGCTGATCGAGCCCTCCGCCAGCACGTCCACCGCCCTCCACGCACCGCTCTCCTGCCGCATCAGATAGTCGAGGGCGTGCACCTTGCCCGGAGCCGTGGTGATACGGGTCTCGACAACTCGATCGACGCCTACGGTTCTGACAACCGGCGTTACTTCGAAGCGCTCACCGGAGTAGCTGTCGAAATTGGCGACATAGGAGGCGATCGTGAAGCGTCGAAAGGCGTCTGCCAGCGCCGCCTGCTCGTCTGAACGTAGCAAAACCCAACGCGGACCGATGGCTTGCCGAAGGATCTTGTCCAGATCGAAGGTGCGAATGACAATTGGCGCTATCATGTCGTAGCGCTGGCGAAAGGATACTGACTTCCCCGCCTTCATGATCGCGATCAAGCCGGCGTGAAGTTGTTCAACCGGTTCAGTCACCTCGACGGCAGCGACGCCCCGGACCCATCCGACGGTCAGGCTGGCCGAGCCGAGCACAAGCCGCAAAACCCTGCGGCGATCGAGCGACGTGACTGACATCCGGCGGGTTCCCTTTAGGACAGTTGAGGGACCCAATCTAACCGCGGGAAGTACCGGATCGGTAAACAGTGCACACGAGCTGAAGCCGGCTACGCGATTTGATGCACAAAACCTGGAGTTTTCTCAGACAATAATCGGGGCATTGCCAGCCTCGTCGATTGGCGGCCGCCGAATCCACACTATCGCGACGGTATCGTGCAGCATTTGTAATATCGGCTCGGGCGCTCGGGAGCGCGCCGATGCCGCTAGGGCACCCGCTCGGGAGACAGCCTTGCGGGTCAGCGCCTCGCCCTCGTCAGCGAGCAACGCGCGAGCCGAACGGTTGACATGGTCGTGGCAACTTTTCGGCCAGCTAGCGGGATTGCCCAACCGCCCCCGCAAAACGGCTCGCGCCCATCCCGCGCCCTGTTGCGCCTGTTTTATCAGGTCGAGATCAGGGATCTCCAACTCCTCAAATGATAATTTCGCACCCGCTTGCGGACACCCGACGCTCGCGATGCTATAATGCGATTGTGGCAATTCTAGCGTCGCCGGTGCCAAAACCCCCGGCCGGGGTGATGGCGGGGTTGCTGCGCCGCGTCACCTCCCTCGCCGCACCGCGTTCGACCCTGACGGCACGCTCTACTTGCGTGAAATGCCTCAAATGGCCGCGTACGCATCGGGCGCCGCGATGGCAGGCGACAATCTGCCACACGCCAACTTTGATCGCCGCGGCGGCGCGACGGAATAAATCCGACCTGCGGGAGTCCTAACTTTGGGGTATATTGGCCTTCCGCGCTCGGCAAGCGTTGATTGAGGACGCGAGGACGGACAAAGCAGCATCCGCAAGGCTTTGGCGCTCAGCTAGAAGAATGGGCAGCTTATGATCGTGCAAGACGACAAGCGGGGAGCCGGGGCGCTCGAATCCGCCAAGCGCATCCCGCTCAGGAAGGCTGAGGCCAACCTCGTCCTACCGGCGGCGGATACAAAAAGGTGGTCCTCTCGCCGCAAGGCGGCTGTTGTTGTGGCGACGCGTACCGGTGTCCTCACGCGCGAGGAAGCTCGTGAGCGCTATCTGCTGTCCAACGAGGAGCTGGCCGCTTGGGAAGCGGCGTTCGACAAGAGCGGCATTCCAGGTTTGCGGATCTCGAGCCTCCGCCTTTATCGGCGATCAGCAGGCAACACCCTCCAACCTTAGAGAGCGGCACCGAGCGGGCGGTAACAATGGCACCGCCCGGATTCGGCGCACGTTATAGTTCAGCCATTACCGTGCCGCAGTGTGCCTTGGCGGAAGTGGGCCGGCATTCATGTGGGTGGTTCTGACGCCCGGGCCCTCAACAACGGGTCTCGCGTTTTCCCTGTTGTCGATGTCCCCGTTGTGCATTCTAAACGGCGAGATCTCGCCAAGGGAGGACGCACCATGAAACTTATTAGCTTTTCGGCAGCCGGACGCAGCTCGTACGGGGCACTTGTCGGCGACGGCATCGTCGATTTGAGACGCCGGCTCGGCGATCGACACCCGACCCTACGCTCCGCGATTGCCGGCGGGGCGCTCGGCGCAGCCGGTGACGAGGTGAAGGGTGCGTCCCCGGATCTGACGCTGTCGCAAGTCACCCTCCTGCCGCCGATCACCGACCCCGACAAAATCATCTGTGCTGGGCGCAACTATCGCGCCCATGCCGCAGAAGCGGGTGGTCCGCCGCCGGAGAATCCTCAGGTCTTTTTGCGGCTCGTCAACACGCTCGTCGCGCACGATCAGCCGATGGTGTGCCCGAAAATCTCCGGCGATTTCGACTATGAGGGCGAGCTCGCGCTGATCATCGGCAAGCCCGGCCGCCACATCGCCAAAGCAGACGCGTTGAGCCACATCTTCGGCTACACCTGTTTCAACGACGGCTCGATCCGGGACATCCAGTTCAAGCACTCGATCGCCGCGGGCAAGAACTTCCACGCCACCGGCGGCTTCGGGCCATGGATCGTCACTGCCGACGAGATCCCCGACCCAACGCAGCTCCATCTCGTGACGCGCCTCAATGGCAAAGAGGTGCAGCACACCGGTATCGACGATCTGATCTTCGACATCCCGACCCTGATCTCTTACTGCTCGGATTGGACGCCGCTGGCGGCCGGCGATGTCATTTCGACTGGCACGCCAGAAGGGGTCGGCTTTGCGCGCAAGCCGCCGCTGTGGATGAAGCCGGGCGATGTCGTCGAAGTCGAGATCGACGGCGGAATCGGCGTCCTGCGCAATCCGATCGTCGCCGAAAGCTGATTTGTCGAGTCGCGATGAAGGCCATCCTGCTGCGCCGCACCGGCGAGCCGTCGGTGCTCGAATACGTCGAGGTGCCAACGCCGCAGCCCAGTGACGGCGAGGTTCTCGTCAAGACCGACACGGTCGGCGTCAGCATGCCTGAAGTACTGGTGCGCAAGGGCAGCTATGCCTGGATGCCGCCACTCCCTGCGATCCCTGGGATCGAGCTCAGCGGAACCGTCGTCGAGCACGGCCGCGGTGTCGCAGAGCCGCCGGTCGGTCAGCCGGTCTTTGTCAGCGCCCGCGACCTGCCGGTGCGCGCCGGTTGCTATGCCGAATACATCGCCGTGCCGGCACGCACTGCACACGTCCTGCCGCCCGGCTGTTCGCTCGAGGCGGCAGCTTGCCTTTCCAACTACCAGGTCGCCTATCACCTGCTCCACACCGCTGCGCGCGGGGTCGAGGCCGAGTGCGTCCTCGTCCACGCCGCCGCCGGCGGCGTCGGCAGCGCCGCGGCTCAGCTTGCGCTGATCGCCGGCATGAGAGTAATCGGCGTCGCCGGTGGCGAGGCAAAGCGGCGCGCGGTGGAGGCGCTCGGCGCCCAACATGCGATTAATTATCGCGCGGAGGATGTGGTGGCCCGGTACGCGAGGTAACGGACGGGCGTGGCGCCGATCTGATCCTCGATCCGATAGGCGGCAAGGGCTTCGGGCGCAATTTCGCGATGCTGGCGCCGCTCGGTATGGCGATCTCTTATGGCCGGCTCGACGGCCCGCCGAACGCCGATTTACTTGGCGCAATGCGAGCCAATTCGGCAGTGAGCCCAGCGCTGCGGTTCTTCACGATCCACAGCTTCGATGACCGGCCCGACATCCGGGCGGCGACAATGAACATCCTGCTCAGCCATCTCGCCGCTGGCCGCATTCGCCCGCTGATCCACGACCGTTTGCCGCTCTCCGAGGCCGCTCGCGCGCATGAGCTCCTGGAAAGCGGCCAAGTGATCGGCAAGCTGTTGCTAAAGCCGTAGCCGCGATCAGACCGCCATCCGCTTAGGTGGCGCCTCTGCGAAGATCGGCATGACCTCGCGAGCGAAGCGGCGCAAGCTTTCGCGGCCTCGCGTGCCGCCCCCCGACCCTCCGCCATTGATCAGGACATACCCGACCCCCGCCTCGCGCAGCGATTGGAGGCGCCGGGCAATCTCGTCGGGGTTGCCGTACATTGCGCTGGCTTCATTCACCGCCCGTGGATCACCGGTTGCCCGATCCGGACCACCGTGGACCGTACCGTCCGGTCGCGTTGCCAGCTTCAGCTGGCGCATCCGGTTCTGCAGCCGCCGTTCCATCGCGGCCTCCTTGTCACCCTCGCGGTCGGTGACAAAGAAGGCCCGGGTGACGCCGACCTGCATCGGATCGAAATGCCGTCCGCTGGCCTCCACCGCATCCCGGAACACCGCGATGGAACCGGCGACATCCTCAGGCGAGGCGTATTGGCCAAGCAATAGATTATAGCCTTGCTGCGCGACGCGGCGGATAGAGCGCTCGCTGCCTGCGCCCATCCAGATCGGCGGGTGTGGTTTCTGCGCGGTCGGCGGTTCCACGACGATGTTGTCGAACTGCCAGTATTTGCCGCGGTGAAAAAACGGCTGGTCGGCGGTCCAGGCGTTAATTATGACATGGAGCGCTTCGTCGAACCGTGCATCCGCCTCCTCCATCGGCACGCAAAATCCGGCAAATTCGTTGTAGCGGTAGCCCTTGCCGATGCCGAAATCGAGCCTGCCACCCGAGAGCAGATCGAGGGTCGCGGCCTGCTCCGCAAGCAGTACTGGATTGTGCCAAGGCAGCACGATCACTGCGGTGCCCAGCCGTAGCCAGCGCGTGCGCGCACCAAGCCATGTCAACAGGTTGAGCGTGGCCGAGACCTGGCCATAACCGGTGAAATGATGTTCAACGACAAAGGTGCTGTGAAAGCCCAGCGCTTCAGCCTCGATATTGTATTCGACGAAATCGCGAAATCCCTCGCTGCTGTCGAATTCGGGGCCGCCGCGCCGGGCCGCAGCGCTGCCGAACAGGCCAAATTGCATTGCTTCAGCTTTCTTCCAGTGCGTAACCCTTCGAGCGAGGTTACGCCCGCCGCACGCGATGTTCAAAATACCGTCTTTTGATTGCCGGCATAGCCAACCGGCATGACGGAGAATTTACCCTCACCCACCTCACAGTGAGGTGGGCGAGGGTAAAGCTCAGGCCTGCGGCTTCCAACCAAGCCAGTCGCAAATGGCTTGGCCCATCACGAGCTCCTTCTCATGGCCCTGGAGCCACGTCAGCTCTTCGGTGAACATCGTCACGCATTGCCGGTAAGAGCACGGCATGCGGGTGATGTCGGTGCCCCAGAAGCAGCGGCGCGGGCCGAAGGTGTCATAGATCTGGTGGATGTATTTGTGGATGTTGCGATAGGGGTAGGGTTCGCTCGAATAGCTCGGTGCGCCGGAGAGCTTGACCGCGACATTGGGGTATTTCGCGAGCGCCAGCATTTCGCCGAGATTGGCAAAGGCCGCATCGTCGGTTCCCGCGCCGCCGCCGCCACCGCGGCCATGGTGATCGATGTGCAGCTTCAATCCGGGATGGCGCTCGGCGATTCTGCCGAGGTCGGCCATATGGCCACCGGCGAGAAGGCCGATCGGCAGCCCTTCCTTTTCCGCGGCGGCCCAGAACCAGTCGAGTGAACTGTCGTTCCACCAGCTCTGCTGATGCGGTTGGTTGAAGGTAAAACGGAAGCCGATCATCCCTGGCCGCTGCCGCCAATTCTTGACGATGTTCTCGCGATCGGGGCTCTGCAGGTCGAAATGCCCGAGGATGCAGAATTTGTCCGGGTGCTGGCGCGCCGCTTCGATCGCCAAGGTGTTGACCTTTTCGCCGAGGGTGCTGGGCGGATGGATCACCGCGGCATCGACCCCGGCCCCTGCCATCTCTTTCAAGGCATCGTCCTTGGAATAGGTCGGGATCTGCCGGTGATGCGCCGACATCCGGTCGTTTTCCCAGATATGGATTTGTGAATCGACAATCAGCATCGCGTTCCTCCGTTTCGGTTAGGCATTCACTTTGGTTCGTCGCCGTGCTCGAGCGCGTGATGACAAAGCGGCATCCGGTGAACCTGGAAGCTGCGGGCGAAGCTTACCTTCCGCTTCGATGTCCGCGATGACTTGCCCGATAATCTCGGCGACCGCTTCGCGCGCCGAGGAAGTGCTGCGATTTGCCGCCGCGCCGAGTGCGAGGGTGCGGAATATGCCTTTGGCGGTGATCCGATGCGCCTCAGCGAGCCCGCGCGCACATTCCCGATAAACCGAGGAATGCGGAAGGATCGAGGCCCCAACCCCCTGTTGCACCATCAGCCGGATCGTCTCGTGATCATTGAGCTCGGTGTCGACCTGCAGCTCGAAGTCGTGACCCGCCAGCAATGTCTCCATCGCCGCGCGCAGCCCGTCGCCGAGAATGAGCGGAGTGCGGCGCAGTTCCTCCAACGAAACAATGTCGCGTCGCCGCGCACCCGGTTTGGTGACCAGCACCATTTCCTCCTCGGCGAGCCGCGTCGAAAGGATCAAACGGCTGCGCGAGACCTCGGCCAATAGGCCAATATCGACACGGCCATCGATGACGAATTCCTCCAGACGGATCGTGCCCGCGTGTACGACCTTGAGCTCGATCATCGGATAATGCAGCCGCATTCGGCCGAAGAGCTCCGGTACGACCACCGGACACAAGGTCGGCGTGACCCCGAGCACGATCTTGCCGCTGGGGTGGGCTTTGTGCGCCCGGATCTCGTCACCTGCCCGCTCGACATCGCGCAGGATGCGCTGCGCGCTCTCGAACAGTTTGTGACCGGCTTCGGTCAGCCGCACACCACGGTTCGCGCGCGTAAACAGGGGCGTGTGAAGCTCGTCCTCGAGCCGCTGTACGTGGCGCGTGAGCGCCGGCTGGGCAATTTGCAAATGTGCCGAAGCCAGAGTGATGCTGCCGAGCTCGGCGATGCGGACGAAGTAGTGCAGGCTGCGCAACTCCATGAGCTCGATTTCGCCTGCGGACACAACGGACGTCAATGTTAATTGCGGCTAAAGCCAACAGAGGCGTCATGCCAGGGCGGCATCGCCGTGATCAGAAATCGGTATTTGCTAGATGATCAGATCGAAATTACCGTCGCGCTGCGGTATGGGTGATGGAGAAAGAGCAATGGAAATCGGCGTCTACCATGAATTCCACTGCCGGCCGGACGAGACCCCGGCGGAGGCGTTCGAGGGGGCGCTGGCGCAGGTCGAAGCGGCCGATCGATGGGGGCTCGACGCCATTTGGCTTGCCGAAATCCACCAGCAGCCGCGCCGCTCGGTGCTGACCGCGCCGCTGACGGTGGCCAGCGCCATCGCGGCCCGCACGCGCCGCATCAAGATTGGAACCGGTGTGCAGGTGCTGCCGCTTTGCCACCCGCTGCGCCTTGCCGAAGAAACCGCCACAATCGATCAGATCAGCAAAGGAAGGCTGCTCTTTGGGGTCGGGCGCAGCGGCAATCCACGATCCTATGTTGCCTATGGTGTGCCTTATTCGGAGAGCCGCGAACGCTTTCTGGAAACGCTTGATATCGTGAAGCAGGCCTGGACGCAGCCGAGTTTTTCTTATGAAGGCAAGTACTACAGCTTTAACAATGCCTCTGCCGTGCCGCAACCCTATCAGAAGCCGTGCCCGCCGATCCGCGTCGCCGCGGCCAGCGAAGAAACCTTCCCTTCACTCGGAGAGGCCGGCTATCCGATCTTTGTCGCGGTCCGCAGCGGATCGCTCTCCGGGCTCGCGCCGGATCTCGACGCCTACCGCCGAGCCTACAGAGAGGCTGGGCATCCCGGTGAGGGCGAGGTTTATCTGCGCCTGACTCTGCACATCGCCGATACCGACCAGCGAGCGCGTGACGAGGCCGAGGAAAGCATCATGATCGGCTATCGGACTTTGAGCACGAGGCTCGAAGGTTCGCCCAACCGCCGGCGCGCGGCGGAGGCGCAGACCGTCCGAACGATCTCCTATGAGGAGGTCATGCGCGACAAGGTGATCATCGGCTGTCCGGAACGGGTCGCCGACCGGCTTGCGCAGCTGCACGAGGAGCTCGGGCTGAACGGGATCCTGGCGGAACTGAATTTCGGGGCGCTGATCCCGCCGGAGCAGATGACGCGGTCGCTGCAGTTGCTGTGCGAAAAAGTCATGCCGCGGCTTCATTAGGGCGGCTCGTCTGCGATGAGACGCAGCACCGAGCGCTTTCTGACGACGCATACCGGCAGTCTGCCGCGGGCTGAGGATCTCGTGCGCACGATGTTCGCCAAAGAGGAGGGCGTTCCTGTCGACCCGGCGGCGCTCAAAGCGCGCATCCGACTGGCGGTGGCGGACGTTGTTAAACAACAAGTCGAGGCGGGAATCGATATCGTCAACGATGGGGAGATGAGTAAACCGAGCTATGCCACCTACATCAAGGATCGGCTCGATGGCTTTGGCGGCGAAAGCCGCCCGCTCACCTATCAGGATCTCGTCGATTTTCCGGATTTTGCCCGGCGGGTCTTTGGCGATCCCGGTCGCGCTCGGCGCAAGACCCCCGGCTGCAACGGCCCTATCAGCCTCCGCGACGCCGACGCGGCGGCCGTCGACGTCGACAATCTGCAGGCAGCACTTGCTCGGGTGAATGCCGAGGAGGGGTTTCTCAGCGCCGCTTCGCCGGGTGTCATAGCGCTGTTCTTTCACAACGGTCACTATCCGAGTGAGGAGGCCTATCTCTACGCGATCGCCGACGCGATGCGGCGGGAATACGAGACTATTGCCGGCGCTGGTCTGATCCTGCAGATCGACTGCCCGGACCTCGCAATGGGTCGACACATCCAATACGCCGATCTGAGCGTTGCCGAATTTCGCACTAAGGCGAGGCTCCACATTGAAGTGCTCAACTATGCGCTCGCCAACATCCCTGCCGACCGGCTGCGTCTGCATCTCTGCTGGGGCAATTACGAAGGTCCGCACCATTGCGATGTGCCGCTCAAAGACATTATCGAAACCGTCTTTTTGGCGAAGCCTAGCGGTCTCTCCTTTGAAGCTGCCAACCCGCGGCATGGGCATGAATGGACGGTCTTCAAGGATGTGAAATTGCCGGACGGCAAGGTGCTGATCCCCGGCGTCATCGAATCAAAGACCAACTTCATCGAGCATCCCGAGCTGATCGCTCAGCGCATCGGCCGCTATGCGAACCTCGTCGGCCGCGAGAATGTCATCGCCGGGAGCGATTGCGGCTACGGCACCTGGGTGGGCCAAGCCGCGGTCGATCCGGGCGTCGTCTGGGCCAAGCTCGCCAGCTTGGTGGAGGGCGCGCGCCTCGCCTCGCGAGAATTTTGGCCATAGCGCGGACGATTGCCCCGTTCTCCGGCAATGCCGGAGGGAACAATTTAGGAGAATGCAGCGATGCGATTCGGACTTTTCGGTAGTGCGCAAGCGAGACGGAGCGGGCCCGACACCGACAGCAGCCAGGGTTTCCGCGAGTTCATCGAGAACAATGTCGAGGCCGAGGCACTGGGCTATTACAGCACCTTTCTCGTCGAACACCACTTCACCGGCTTTGGCCAAGTCTCGGCGAGCCTTAATCTCCTCACTTGGCTCGGCGCCCGCACACGAAATTTGCGCCTGGGCACTGCCGTTCTGGTACTGCCCTGGCACAATCCCGTGCTGCTGGCCGAGCAGGCTGCGACCCTCGATCTGTTATCCGGCGGCCGGCTCGATTTCGGGGTCGGCAAGGGCTACCGCTACAATGAGTTTGCCGGATTCTGCCTGCCGATGGAGGAGGCGGAATCACGGTTCGAAGAGTCGCTCGAAGTCATCACCAGGGCGTTCGTCTCCGAGACGCCGTTCTCCCACCAGGGCAAATATTGGCGGTTCGAAAACATCGTCGTCGAGCCACCGACGGCGCAAAAGCCGCACCCGCCATTCTGGATGGGGGCCGGCAGCGCCGTTTCGGTCCGGGAGGTCGGCGAGCGCGGCTACAACATGCTGTTAGGCCAGCACTCGCTGGCCGAGGAGATCCTCGAGCAGGTCGCCCAGTTCCGCAGCGAAGTCGAGGCGCGCGAGCGCGATTTCGACCCGATGCGGGTCGGCGTCGCTCGCGCCGTTCATGTCACAAATGATGCCGCCGAGAAGCAGGCCGCGCTCGAACGGCGCTACCAGGGGCACATGCGGATCAATGCGCTGGCGCGGCAGCCGGACGGCGAGACGAGGACGCGCTACATACTGGAAGAGAAAGAGGCGCGGCACGAGAGCGCGGAAAGCGCCCTTTTCGGCTCGCCCGACGAGATCATGCGCAAGCTCGAAAAATTACAAAAGGGCGGTGTCGAGTACGTCATCATCAATTTCGGCGGTTCGCGCGAGAATATCCGGCGCTTTGCGCGCGACATCATGCCGGCCTTTGCCGACCAATCCGCCTTCGCGCTCGCCGGTAAATGACAGGATGAGAGGAGAGACACAGATGGCGTTCGAATTTGGCGTGTTCCATGAGTTTCAACGCCGCCCCGGCCAGAGCGAAGCCGAAGCGTTCACGACCGCCTTCGAGCAGGTCGATGCCGCCGAGCGCTGGGGGCTCGACGCCATCTGGCTGGCGGAAATCCATATGGCGCCAGAGCGCTCGGTCTGCTCGGTGCCGATGACCATCGCCAGCGCCATCGCCTCCCGCACCCGCAACATCAAGATCGGTACCGGTGTCCAGGTGCTGCCGCTGTGCCAGCCTCTGCGGCTCGCCGAAGACGCCGCAACCGTCGATCACATCAGCCACGGACGGCTGATCTTTGGCGTCGGACGCAGCGGCTTCCCGCGCGCCTACGAGGCCTACGGCATCCCCTATGGCGAGAGCCCAGAGCGTTTTGCCGAAGTACTCGAAGTCGTCAAACGCGCCTGGATAGAGGAAACGTTTTCGTTTGCCGGCAAATTTTACAATTACGAAAATGTCTGCATCGTGCCAAAGCCCTACCATAAGCCGCACCCGCCGATCCGGATTGCGGCCAATCGCGAAGACACGTTCATCTCGGCCGGCCGGCAGGGTTACGCGATCTTTGTTGGCGCGCGGCGCGGCACGTTCGACGAAGTCTTGCCCAATGTCAGGATCTATCGCGAAGCCTGGAAAGCGGCCGGTCATCCCGGAAATGGGGCAGTCTATCTGCGTGCACCGGTCTATGTCGGCGACACCCTCGAACAGGCCCTCAACGATCCGCAGGAAACCCTGATGAATTTCTACCGCTACCTCGGGGCACGGCTCGAAGAATCGGCCAACCGCCCCGGGATCTTCGACACCGAGCGCCGGATCGAAGGTGCTCAGCGGCTGCAGTCGCTCACCTGGGAGGAGGTGCAACGCGGCCGGGCGATTGTCGGCACCCCGGAGATGGTGGCCGATAATCTCGCCAGCCTCAAAGACGAGCTCGGTCTCGCCGGCATCCTCGCCGAACTCAATACGGGTGGTCTCATTCCGCACGAACGCGTCATGCGCTCGATGCAGCTGCTGTGCGAGAAGGTGCAATCCCGGCTCCATTGAAAATTTGCCAGGCTCCGAGGTCATGCAGGTTCGACCCGCGCGGTGCGAGAAGGTGATTACCTGGTTCGTGCGCCGCGGTGGAATTTTATTGCCAAATTTGATCGAGAACACGTTATTCTGCTCGCTCTCTATGGTAAACCGCAGCGGGCAGCTTGATGCGGCCTCATCGGTTTACAAAAAACCACCGGACGCGACACGGGCGTCGCTGCTTTCGACTGGCGGCGCCGGCACTGCTTCTCAGCACGGCTAGCGTCCTTTCCATACCCTGCACCGCCGTTGCTGACGATACCGCCGAAGATCTCAGGCAACTGCGTGCGGCCATCCAAAAGGAGCTCGCCGACCTCAAGAAGCGCGAGCAGAAGCTTCACCAAGAATTCCTGCGGCTCGATCAAAAGAGCCAGCTGCTGGACGACCAGCTCCGCAAGTTGCGGGCGGCCGGAGTAGGGCCCGGCGGCGCGAATCCATCGGCCGCGGCTGGCGGTGTTACTCCGCCGGCTAGCGCTGAAGGCTCGCCAAAGCCGGCGGCCGCGACCGAAGTCGCTCAAACCTCCGCTCCAGCGGCAGCCGCAGCACGACCGGCTCCGGAGGGCGGTGCCGCGGCTTCCACCGCGCCGCCGGCCGGGGGCGAAGCGGCCCCCATTTCGGGCCCATCGGCCGAGGAGCAACAAGCCAGACAAGTTGTGGAAACTGCACCGACGCTCTCGAGCGTCGGCGGCGTCCTGACACCCAAGGGCCAGATCGTGATCGATCCATCGATCGAATACGACTACTGGGCGCAGAATCAGCTCGGGGTTAACGGCTTCCAGATCATCCCGGGCATCACTTTCGGAAACGTCTTTGCCACACGCTTTGAGCAGAACATCACGACGGCCGCTGTGACTGTCCGCGGCGGCGTGACCGACCGGCTGGAGCTGAACGCCAAGATCCCGTACGTGTACAACGCCGGTAGTACGAGCAGCCTCATTCCTTTGGGGTCAAATGCCCAGCTTCTTTCGGTCAGCGCAAATGGCGCCGGCCTCGGCGATATTCAGTTCGGCGCTAGCTACCAGTTTAATTCAGGCGAGAACGGCTGGCCGATTTTTGTCGGGAATTTTCTCTTCAAGACGGTTACTGGCATCAGCCCGTTCCAAGTACCGATCATCACGGTAAACGATCCGAACGGCCAGTTCTTGGCGGGCACCCCCCAGAAGCTAGCGACGGGAACCGGCTTCTATACGCTTACGCCCAGTCTGACGGTGCTGCTCCCGACGGCTCCGGGGGTGCTGTTCGCCAACCTGCAGTTCCAACACAACCTCTCTCGCACGCAACCTGTCCAGGACCGCCAGGGCGGCCCACCCACACCGATCAACCTGCAGCCCGGAGAAGCCCCCGCGATCACTTTTGGCATCGGCTTCGCTCTGAACGACCGAGCCGCTCTGACCCTCAGCTATCAGCAGACGCACGTCTTTACCGCCTATGCCAACGGCCAGCCGATCACGGGATCGCCCTATTCCTACGGAACCTTCAATTTCGGTCTGGGATATCAGATTTCGCAATCGACAAGACTCAATCTTAGCGTCGGGATCGGCGCTGGACCGAACACGCCAGCGGCGAAGGTGCTCTTCGAGCTGCCGTATAAATTTTCTTTATGAGCGTTCTCGAGGAAATGGGAGGTACAGCGCGCCGGGCCACAAGCACCAGCTATCCGTGCGCCGAGTGCGACAAGCCGAGGTGGTGACGCACCTTAGTGGGCGGCACCGCCGGTCGTCATTCCACTCGTAATGGGCGCCATCGGTGGAATTTTCAGTTCGTCCCATAGCAGCACTCGCGGGGCGCCGATCTGCTCGTTGGGAGCGACGTCCGGGGGTCGCAGCCCCGTTCCCGACTGTTGCGCCATCGCCGCATCCGACAACGCGTCGCTACTGGCGAGCAAAGCGCCCACCTCTAACGAACGCGCCGACCGGGCAGGGCCAGCCGCCCGACCATCACACGGGAATAGGCAGACTCCTATTGCTAGCGTAACAATCGCCAACGCACAGCTTATGGATCGTTGTCTCACTTGCACTTTTCTTACTCGACCCTCACTCATTACCGGGCCCCCAATTCTGCCGAACGAAGGCGGATATCCGGGGACAGTACATCCGCGTCGAGCACCATCGTGTTCATTCGCCGGCATTCACTAAATAGCTAGGAAAGCTGCGCCTTTCGCGGTTCCAATTATTCTTGCACGTTCGCCCGCATTCGCCTAAATGTGCGTCTCAAATATGGGCATGTGTGCGGGCAACAGGAACAACGCGGATGAAAATCGGCAAGCTGACGGCGCTCGCCGTCCGACGGGCAAAAACCCCTGGTTATTACAATGACGGCGGCGGCCTCTATCTGAAAATCGCCGGGCCGAACGCGCGCAGCTGGGTGTTCCGATATCGCGTCAGCGTCGTGCAATTGCGGGAGATGGGGCTCGGCAGCACCGCTACCATCAGTCTGCCTGAAGCGCGGGAGCGGGCTCGGGCATGCCGCCAGCAGCGGCTCGACGGCATCGACCCGATCGAGGCCCGCCGGGCCACGCGGGCGGCCACAGCGGTGACTGCCGCCAAGGTGATGACCTTCCGGCAATGTGCCGAGGCC
>Ga0306920_100000192_pt1 | contig 71216 bp, 63 predicted proteins | sample flu12Cox44000170_FD_204666 | JGI IMG/M metagenome (GOLD analysis project Ga0306920, IMG submission 204666) | Lab enrichment of tropical soil microbial communities from Luquillo Experimental Forest, Puerto Rico - flux4day.12C.oxic.44.000.170 (v2)... | ecosystem: Environmental > Terrestrial >...
CGCTTTCCGCTGGCGGAGCTGCGGCTGCTCGCCTCGGCGCGCTCGGCCGGCAAGCGGCTCGCGTTTCGCGACGAGCAGCTCGAGGTGCGCGAGCTGCGTGAAGACAGCTTCAAGGGTGTGGACATCGCACTGTTCTCCGCGGGTGCGGCCACCTCGCGGCGCTTCGCCCCGCTCGCGGTGCAGGCGGGTGCCACGGTGATCGACAATTCCTCGGCCTTTCGCATGGATGCTGCGGTGCCGCTGGTGGTGCCGGAGATCAATCCGCAGATGCTCAGCACTCACCGGGGCATCATCGCCAACCCCAACTGCTGCGCCATCATCTCCATCACGCCGCTGTGGCCGGTGCACCGCACGAACCGCATCGTGCGACTGCTGCTCGCAACGTACCAGGCTGCATCCGGCGCCGGCGCCGCCGCGATGGAAGAGCTGCGCGAGTCGACGCGCGCCCACCTCGAGGGGCGCGAATACGCGCCGCGGGTGCTGCCGCACCCCTATGCGTTCAACCTCTTCAGTCACAACACACGTATCGACCCAGGCACCGGTTACAACGACGAGGAGACCAAGGTCATCCAGGAGACACGCAAGATCTTCGGCGACCCCGCGATCCGCGTGTCGGCGACCTGCGTACGCGTGCCGGTGCTGCGCGCGCACTCGGTGGCGATCACCTTCGAGTGCGAGCGGCCGATCACTGCTGCCGAGGTGCGCGAGCTCATGCGCACAGCTCCAGGGGTACGACTGGTCGATGACCCCGAGCGCAATTATTTTCCGATGCCGCAGGATGCTTCCGGTCAGGACGCGATCCTCGTCGGCCGCATCCGCCAGGACGCGAGCGACCCCTCCGGCCGCTCCATCGCGCTCTTCGTCGCAGGTGATCAGCTGTTGAAGGGTGCGGCGCTCAACGCCGTGCAGATCGCCGAGGCACTGTAAACGCCGCGGGCCGCCGCGGAGATTGGCGGATACGGCATCGATGAGGCGGGCGCGTTTGGAGGTCCTTTCAGCCGATAGTTAAGTAACTGCCTAACTATCTGCGGAAAGTGACTCTTATGCGGGGCCCCGCCACCCATCCGGGCGGTACCGCAAATGCGTAGCTCTCGGGAACATTCGCTCGAACCTTTCCGGGCGGAGTCTTCTCATGAGTCAATCCTCTCTTTCATCCCAGCTCGATGCCGAGCGTGCGGCGATCCTCGAGCGCGCCGCAGCGAGCGTGTTCGCCGTGGAATCACCGCGGGCGCGGCAGTCGGCCTTCGTATGGCGCGGCGGGCTGCTCGTCACCGCGGCCGAGCCGCTCGAAGGTGCCGAGTCGCTGCGCGTCCTGAGGGACGGTTCTTCGGGTGAAGGCGAGGTCCTCGCCTGCGATCTGCGCACCGACGTCGCGGTGGTGCGCTGTGCAGCAGCGGTGGCGCCAGCGCTCACGCCGGGTGCCGCTCCGCCGCGGGTCGGACAGACCATCGCCATCGTGGGGCGTGTCGCTGCCGGGCTGACCGCGAGCTGGGGGTCGGTCCAGTTGAGCGCAGGGCCGTGGACCACGCGGCGCGGCGCCACGCTTGCCCGGCGCCTGTTGTTCGATGTGCGCCTGACTCGCGCCGCAGAAGGCGCACCCGTACTGGACCTCGAGGGTTGCGCCGTGGCGATGGCGGTGCACGGCCCGGGCCATCAGGTCCTCGGCATCCCGATCGAGGCGGTCGAAGCTGCGGTGAGCGATGTGGTCGCGCATGGGCGCATTGCGCACGGTTACCTCGGAGTCAGGGTCGTGCCCCTTGGGCTCGGCATGCAGGCGCGACATCGGCTGAACGCCAGTCAGGCGGTGCTGATCGTCGCGGATGTGGCGCAGGGCTCTCCGGCATACGATGCCGGACTCGAGATCGGCGACCTGTTGCTCGCGGTCGATGGCGATGCGCTGCAGAGCCCGGATCGATTACTCGGGCGCATTCAGGGCAAGCGACCGGGCGAGACGCTGCGGCTTTCGCGTCGGCGCGGTTCGGTCGTCGATGAGCTCACCATCACGCTCGGTGCCCGCCCCGCGCCCGACCCTTGATTTGCCTGCCAGAGCGCCCAAGTCACGGATCGTGGACATCCTCGTGGCGGCCTTTCACCGCGAAGTGCGCGGGGCGCTGCACAGACACCTGGACGCCGGCGGGATCAGCGCGGCAGCCGAGATCGACTCCGTCGCCGCTCTCGAGCGCGCGCTCGCGGATTGCGCCGAGCCGCTGGTGATCAGCGGGCTGCGTTGGCCGGAGACTGCGCCGTTCCTCGCCACCGGCCGAAGTCACGGGGTCCCGGTGGCGCTGCTGCTCGAGGAGAAATCCCTCGATGCGCGGCATGCGGCCTTTCGGGCCGGTGCAGCGGCGCTGCTGCCCTGGCCTATTCCCGCGAGCGCGCTGACCCGCGCACTCGAGTCGATCGCCTCCGGTTTTCGCTTGTTGCCACGGCGTCCGTCGTTCACACCCGGCACCGCACCGCTGGTGACATCCTCGGCTCTCTCGACGCGCGAGCGCGAGTTGCTCGAGCTCGTCGCTTCCGGCCTCACCAACAAGAGCATTGCGCGGCGGCTCGATCTCTCCATCAACACCGTCAAGTACCATCTGGCGTCGGTCTTCGCCAAGCTCGATGCGCGCACGCGCGCCGAGGCGGTCTCGGAGGCGGCCCGACGCGGCGAGCTCATGCTGTGAGAGCCGGCCGAGCGCGCCCTACGTGAGACGCTCTCACCGTCGAGTCGAGTGTGCAGGCCGCGCGAAGGGGATGAGAGCGGGCACCTCGGCGCTGTAGCGCGGGTACTCGCCGGGGAAGGTTTCGCGCATGAAATCTTCCTCGGTGCGTGACTTGCGCACGAACGCCACGACGATGATGGCGAGCCCGATCGCGGCGTGCACGGTGCCGGAGGCGACGGTGGTGCCGATGAGAGCGGTGATCAGCCCGGTGTAGATCGGATGGCGCACATAGCCGTACGGACCCGAGCGAATCAATTCGTGGTCTTGCTTGACGGTCACCGTGCCGCTCCAGTTGCCGCCCAGATGCACCCGTGCCCAGATCGCAAACGCGAGACCGGCGACTATCAGCGCAACTCCCATCCAGTAGGCGGCGGGGGAGGGTGGCCACAATCGCCACGCCAGCACACTCCAGCGAGGCTGCGGCCAGGCGAGCAACGCGGCGCCCAGTGCAAGCGGCAGCATGTGCGCGAGGCGCGAGGCAAGTGGCTCGCGCCGGCGGGTCATCTTGTTGCGCATGGCGGCGAGCATCCAGTAGAGACCCCAGCCCCACCACAGCCAGAAGATGAGTCGCATGCCGGAGAGCATGACGCGCCCGGCTACAACAGGTCCCGTAGCCGGAACCAGAGCATCGCCAGCACGAGCGCCGGCCGCCGCAATGCCTCGCCGCCGGGGAAGTTGCCATGCGGGATGCGGGCGAACACATCAAAGCGCTCCGCCGTGCCGCGGATCGCCTCCGCCACGAGTTTGCCGGCAATCCCGGTGAGCGCAATGCCGTGGCCGGAGAAACCCTGCATGAAGTAGACGTTGGGCGCGAGCCGTCCGAAGTGGGGCGCGCGGTTGAGTGTAATGTCGACGTGGCCGCCCCAGGCGTAGTCGATGCGCACCCCGTCGAGCTGCGGAAAGACGCGCAGCATGCGTGCGCGCGTGGCGCCCGGAGCGTCGAAGGACTTGAGGCCCGAATAGTTGACACGGCCGCCGAAGAGCAGGCGGTGATCCGCGGAGCGCCGGAAATAATCGAGCACCCAGTTCATGTCACTCACCGCGGCGTTGTTCGCGATGAGCTGCCGCGCGCGCTCGGGTCCGAGCGGTTCGGTCGCCACGATGTAGGTGGCGACCGCCATGATCTTGGAGGCAAGCTGCGGGGCGGCGTCGCCGAGATACACGTTGCCGCACAACACGAGGAAGCGGGCGCGCACCTCGCCACCCGGTGTCTGTACGCGCACCTGCGCGCCGCCGGGGGCGAAGCCGGTGGCGCGCGTCGCCTCGAAGATGCGCACGCCGTGCTGCTCGGCGCCGCGCGCGAGCCCGAGTGTGTAGTTGAGCGGATGGAGGTGGGCGCTGTTGCTGTCGAAGAGCGCTCCCAGGTAGCGATCGGTAGCGAGCAGCTCGCGCAGCTCCTCGCGTGGCACGTAACGCACGCTCGGGTAGTTGAGCCGCTCGCGGAGCTCCGCGAGCTCCTCGTGCAGCTCGCGCACGTGGCGCTCCTTCACCGCGGCATAGAGAGAGCCGGGGGACCAATCGCAGTCGATCGAGTAGCGCCGGATGAGATCGCGCATGAGCACGAGCGCCTCGACCGAGACTTCCCACACCGCGCGCGCATCCGCCGCACCGATCAGCCGCTCGAGCTTCCCCTGCCCGGTGGCAATGCCGAAGAGCGCCTGGCCGCCGCTGCGGCCCGAGGCGCCCCAGGAAACCCGGTGCTGCTCGAGCAGTACGACCCTGAGCCCCGACTGTGCGAGGTGCAATGCGCTCGAGCAGCCCGCAATGCCCCCACCGACCACGCACACATCGCACTCGACCGAGCCCTCCAGCGCCGAGCGCGGCGGGGCCGCGTGCGCGGAGGCCGCATAGTAGGAGCCGATGTGAGCCGGGCGTTCCACGAGGTGGCCTCCAGTGCGGTGTTTAGGATATTCGTAAGGCGGCTCGGGGGCGCGCGGCGCGCAGGATAGCCAGCGCGGGGGGGTACCGCAAATCGCGGCCCGGGCGGATACCGCACGAAACGGCGGTACTAGGCCGCTACCGCAGTTCTCCGCGGTATGCAACTGAGGCTTCGTCGCGTGAGCTGTGGTCTAATACCCGCTTGGCTTGGAGATCGTTTGCCGGGGCGGTCTGTTTAAGATACTAAACGACCGTCCCACAGGCCCATGGCTACCCATCCACTAATTGGCATCCCAGCCGACCGGCGCATGGTCGGCGCGCACCCCTTTCACATGGTCGGGGAGAAGTATGCCCGGGCCGTGATGGACGCCGCGGGCGCCGCACCGCTCCTGATCCCGGCGCTCGCCGAGGAGCTGCGCTTCGATGAGCTGCTCGAGCGGCTCGATGGACTGCTCTTCACCGGCAGCCCTTCGAACGTGGAGCCTCACCGTTACCAGGGGCGCCCGAGCGACCCCGGGACGCTCCATGACCCGGCGCGCGATGCGACGACACTGCCGCTCATCCGTAAGGCCGTCGAGGCGGGCGTGCCGGTTTTCGGTATCTGCCGTGGCTTCCAGGAGATGAACGTCGCCTTCGGCGGCACACTCCACCAGAAGCTGCACGAGGTCCCCGGCTTCCTCGATCACCGGGATGATGAGACGCAGCCGCTCGAGGTGCAGTACGGGCCGGCGCACGACCTGACGCTCGAGCCCGGTGGGCTGCTACGCTCGCTCGCCTCGAGCGATCGGGTGCGGGTTAACTCGCTCCACAGCCAGGGCATCGAGCGGCTCGGTGGCGAGCTCACAGTGGAGGCGCGCGCTCCGGATGGGGTGATCGAGGCGTTCCGCGTGACACGCGCGCGACGCTTCGCGCTCGCGGTGCAGTGGCATCCCGAGTGGCAGGTGATGAGTTATCCCTTTTCCCGGGCGCTGTTCGCCGCTTTCGGGGAGGCAAGCCGTGAACGTGCGCAGTCAAAGTGAAAGACGTCCCGTGGTGAGTGAGATCCGGCAATTCTTCCGGGATCATGGCATCTCGGAGGTCGAGGCCATCATTCCCGACATGGCGGGCATCGCGCGCGGCAAGATCATGCCCGCGGTGAAGTTTGCGGAGGACGGTGGCATGCGCCTGCCGGAGAGCGTGTTCCTGCAGACCGTGACCGGCGACTATCCGCCGGAGACCGGCGACGCGATGAGCCCGGCGGAGATCGACATCGTCCTCAAGGCCGACCCGAAGACGGTGCGCCGCGTGCCGTGGGCCGCGGAGCCGACCGCGCAGGTGATTCACGACTGCTTCTATGCCGATGGGCGGCGGGTATCGATGGCGCCGCGGCACGTGCTGCGCAACGTCCTCGAGCTCTATGCGCAGCGCGGCTGGGAACCGGTGGTGGCTCCGGAGCTCGAGTTCTACCTGGTAGAGCAGAACAAGGACGCCGACTATCCGCTGCGGCCGCCGGTGGGCCGCTCCGGGCGCGCCGAGCCCGGGCGCCAGTCCTACAGCATCGCGGCGGTGAACGAGTTCGATCCGCTGTTCGATGACATCTACCAGTTCTGCGAGGACGAGGAGATCGAGATCGACACGCTGATCCACGAGGACGGTCCGGCGCAGATGGAGATCAACCTGATCCACGGCCAGCCGCTCGATCTCGCCGACCAGGCCTTCCTCTTCAAGCGCACCGCGCGCGAAGCGGCGCTGCGGCACAAGATGTATGCGACCTTCATGGCGAAGCCCCACGCCAAGGAACCGGGCAGCGCCATGCACATCCACCAGAGCGTGGTCGACGTCAAGACGCGCAAGAACATCTTCAGCAACCCCGACGGCACGCCTTCGCAGCTGTTCTTTTCACACATCGGCGGCCTGCAGAAGTACCTGCCCGCGGCCATGGCGCTGTTCTGCCCCAACGTGAACTCCTACCGGCGCCTGACGCGCTACCTGTCGGCGCCCATCAACGTGCACTGGGGTTACGACAACCGTACCGCCGGGCTGCGCGTGCCGATGTCGGATGCACAGGCGCGCCGCGTCGAGAATCGCGTCGGCGGCGCCGACGCCAATCCCTACATCGCGATCGGAGCGTCGCTCGCCTGCGGCTACCTCGGCATGGTCGAGGGCGTACAGCCCTCGGACCCGATCGTCGGCAGCGCGCACGACCTGCCCTTTGGGCTCCCGCGCTCGCTCGATGAGGCGTTGCGCGAGCTGCGCACCTGCGAGCCGCTGGTGAAGCTGCTCGGCGAGGCATTCGTCGAGGCGTTCACCATCGTCAAGCAGGCCGAGTACGAGGTGTTCCTGCAGGTGATCAGCTCCTGGGAGCGCGAGCACCTGCTGCTGAATGTCTGATTGGCGGACGCCGGCGGGCGGTTTCGGGTACGCGCCTTCTCAGCCGATGGCCGGGTGATATAAAGAAGCGACCGTGATCCGCGCTCCCCGATGCCTTCGCCCGTGCGCCCTGGTGGCGGCGCTGATCGCCTCTGCCGGCGGCTGCGGCGGACAGAGCAGCGCGCAGCCCTCCGCGGCCACGGCCACGGAGAAGGTCCTCAACGTCTTCAACTGGTCCGACTACATCCAGCCCTCGGTGATCGCCGACTTCGAGAAGGAGTACGGCATCCACGTCAATTACGACGTCTTCGACTCCAACGAGATCCTCGAGACGAAACTCCTCACCGGGCACACCAACTACGACATCGTCGTGCCCTCGGGCGCCTTCCTCGAGCGTCAGATCCAGGCCGACATTTACCAGAAGCTCGACAAGGCGCTGCTGCCGAATCTCGCGAACGTCGATCCGCAGGTGGCACGCGATACGGCCCTCTACGACCCGGGCAACCAGTACGCCGTCGACTACATGTGGATCACCTCGGGGATCGGCTACAACGTGGCTGCGGTCAAGGCGCGCATGCCGGATGCACCGGTCGACAGCTGGCGCATGATCTTCGATGCAGCGGTGGTGTCGAAATTCGCCGACTGCGGGGTGTCGATACTCGATGCGCCGTCCGAGGTGGTTGGCACGGTGCTGCTGTACCTGGGCCGCAACCCCAACAGCAACTCGCCCGAGGATCTCAAGGCGGCTGAAGAGGTGCTGTACGCGATGCGCCCGTACGTGCGCTACGTCGACTCCTCGCGTTACATCGACAACCTCGCCAACGGCGATATCTGCCTGGTGATGGGCTGGTCGGGCGACGTCAAGCAGGCGCACGACCGAGCCCAGGAGGCCGGCAAGGGCATCGAAATCGCCTACCACATACCGCGCGAGGGCGCGATCATCAACTATGACATGCTGGCGATCCCCGCGGATGCACCGCACGTGAGGAACGCGCACCTGTTCATGAACTTCCTGCTGCGCCCGGACATCGCCGCGCGCAACTCCAATCTCATCAAGTACCCCAGTGCCGTGCTGCCCGACCTGCAGCCACTCGATCCCGCAGTGCGCAACGATCCGACCGTCTATCCGCCAGCGGCGGTGCGTGTACGCTTGACGCCGGAGCGGGCGCGGCCGGCAGACTACCAGCGGCTGCTGACGCGTGCCTGGACGCGCTTCAAGACCGGTAAGTGAGACCGAAGCCTGCGATGAACGACCTGAACGCCGTTGCCGGAACCAATGCCCGCGCGCCGAAGGACGCCGAGCGCGACTCTGCCTACGTGCGCATCGGGCACGTGACCAAGAAGTTCGGCGATTTCGTGGCGGTCGATGATGTGTCGCTCGACATCCGCCGCGGCGAGATCTTCTGCCTGCTGGGCGGCTCGGGCTCGGGAAAAACGACCCTGCTGCGGATGCTGGCCGGCTTCGAGCGCCCGAGCGCCGGCACCATCTACATCGATGGCGTCGACATGAGCACCATTCCGCCCTACGAGCGCCCGGTGAACATGATGTTCCAGTCGTACGCGCTCTTCCCGCACATGACCGTCGAGAAGAACGTCGCCTTCGGCCTCGAGCAGGAGGGACTCTCGCGTGATGACATCCGCCGCCAGGTGGGGGAGATCCTCGACATCGTCAAGATGAACGGCTTCGGGGCGCGCAAGCCGCACCAGCTCTCCGGCGGGCAGCGCCAGCGCGTGGCCCTGGCGCGCGCGCTGGTGAAGCGCCCGAAACTGCTGCTGCTCGATGAGCCGCTCGCCGCGCTCGACAAGAAGCTGCGCGAGCACACCCAGTTCGAGCTGCTCAATATCCAGCAGCGTCTCGGCGTCACCTTCATCGTGGTCACCCACGACCAGGAGGAGGCCATGACGCTCGGGCAGCGACTCGGGGTCATGAACCACGGCCGCATCGTGCAGGTCGGGACGCCGTCTGACATTTACGAATCACCGGCGACGCGCTTCGTCGCCGATTTCATCGGCTCGGTCAACATGTTCGAAGGCCGCGTGAGCGATGAGCGCGCGGCGGGCGTGCGGCTCGAGTGCGACGAGCTCGGCTCCACGCTGCGCGCGGAGCGCACGGTGAGCTGTGCGCGCGGCGCCACGGTGTGGGCCGCGATCCGACCGGAGAAGATCAACATCAGCCGCCAGCCACCGCCGTCGGCGGACGCCGGCGCCCCCGAGAACAGCGTGCCTGGCACCGTGCGCGGGATCGCCTACATGGGTGACATGTCGATCTACCTGGTGCAACTCCCTTCCGGCAAGATGGTGCGCGTGACGCTGCCCAACACCACACGCGGCGGCGAGCGGCCGATTGCCCGCGAGGAAAGCGTGTGGCTTTCCTGGCACGGGTCGAGCCCCGTGGTGCTCACCGAGTAGGGGGGCGATTGCCGCGCCTGACGCAGTCGGCCGGTCGGCGACTGATCGCGGGGATTCCGACCCTGTGGCTGCTGCTGCTGTTCCTCGTCCCCTTCCTCATCGTTTTCCGCATCTCCTTCTCCGAGGTGCGCCTGGCGATCCCACCGTACACACCGCTCATAGCCTGGCACCACGCCAGACCGACACTCGAGGTGCACACCTCGGCCTACTCGTTCCTGTTCACCGACCCGCTGTACGTCAGCTCCTACCTCTACTCTCTCAAGGTGGCCGCGGTGTCGACCCTCTGTTGTCTCCTGATCGGCTACCCGATGGCGTACGCCATCGCGCGCGCCCGGCCGGCCACGCGCTCGGTGCTGCTGATGCTCATCGTGCTGCCCTTCTGGACCTCGTTCCTGCTGCGTGTCTATGCCTGGATCGGCCTGCTGAAGAACAACGGCATCATCAACAACGTGCTGCTGTACCTTGGGGTGATCCACCAGCCGCTTGCAATGCTACAGACCGACTTTGCGGTCTACATCGGCATCGTCTATTCCTACCTGCCCTTCATGATCCTGCCGCTGTACACCAACCTCGAGAAGCACGACCCGACGCTGCTGGAAGCGGCCGCGGACCTCGGCGCGCGGCCGCTGCGCGGGTTCCTCGCGATTACGCTGCCACAGTCGCTCGCCGGCATCCTCGCCGGCTCGCTGCTGGTGTTCATTCCGGCGGTGGGTGAGTACGTCATACCGACCCTGCTCGGACGCACCGATCAGCTCATGATTGGCCGGGTGCTGTCGGATGAGTTCTTCGAGAACCGCGACTGGCCGGTGGCGAGCGCGGTAGCGATCCTGGCGCTGCTGCTGCTGGTCGTGCCGATCTTACTGTTCCAGCGCCTCGAGCGGCGCGAGCTGGAGGCGGGCACGTGAGCTCGCGTGGACTCTTCGCGCGCATCATGCTCGTGCTCGGGCTCGTGTTCCTGTACGTGCCGATCGCGTCGATGATCGTGTTCTCCTTCAACAACTCGCGCCTCGTGACGGTGTGGGACGCGGCGCATTCCCCGACCCTCAAGTGGTACAGGGCACTCGTCAGCAACGAGCAGATCCTCGGCGCCGCCTGGCTCTCCATCCGCATCGCACTGATCTCGGCGACTGCCGCGGTGGTGCTCGGCACACTCGCCGGCATGGCACTGGCGCGTTTCGGTCCGTTCCGCGGCCGGCTGCTGCTCGCCGGCATGAGCACCGCCCCGATCGTCATGCCCGAGGTGATCACCGGCCTGTCGCTCCTGTTGCTGTTCGTCGCGATGGGACAACTGATCGGCTGGCCGCGCGGGGTGGGAGCCGTCACGATCGCCCTGGCCCACATCACCTTCTGCATGGCCTACGTGACGGTGGTCGTGCAGTCGCGCCTCGCCGGGTTCGACGAGTCGCTGGAGGAGGCCGCCATGGACCTCGGTGCGCGGCCTTTAACAGTGTTCGGGCGCATAACACTACCGCTCATCCTGCCGGCGATCGCTTCCGGGTGGCTGCTGGCGTTCACGCTTTCGTGGGATGATCTGGTCATCACCCAGTTCGTCGCCGGGCCCGGGTCGACCACGTTGCCGATGGTCATTTTCTCCAAGGTGCGCTTCGGCGTGACGCCGGACGTCAACGCCCTCGCCACCATCTTGGTCCTCATCGTGGCGACCGGTATCGCGCTCTCCACGGTGTGGATGCGTTACCGCGAGCGGCGGCGGGAGCGCGACCTGCAGCTCGCCGCGGCGGCGAATCTGTGAGTGCCAAGTCAGGCGGTGCATCCATGACGGCTGAAGTACTGGGCATCGATGTCGGCGGATCCTCGGTCAAGGCCGGGCTGGTAGATGTGCAGCGGGGCACTGTGCAGGGCGCTCTCATCTCGGCGCCGACGCCGCGACCCTGCACCCCCGGCTCGCTGATGCCGGTGTTGGTTGCGCTCGCTGCGCGGCTTCACGATGGGGCCGGGCCCGTCGGTGTCGCCTTCCCGAGCGTCATCAAGGGCGGCACGGCCTACACCGCGGCCAATATCGATGGCAGCTGGATCGGTACCAACGGCGCGGCTTTGGCAGCAGAGGCACTCGGGCGGCCGGTGCTGATGCTGAACGATGCCGATGCCGCCGGCATTGCCGAGATGCGCTGCGGCAGCGGTCGCGGATGCACGGGCACGGTCGTCATGCTCACCTTCGGCACCGGCATCGGCACCGCGCTCTTCACCGGCGGGAAGCTCTTTGCAAACACCGAGCTGGGACATCTCGAGCTGCGCGGAATGGACGCGGAGAAATGGACTTCCGCGCAAGTACGTACCGCCGAGGGTCTTGATTTCCCGGGGTGGATCGCGCGCGTGAACGAGTATCTGGCGGAGCTGCACCGGCTGCTGTGGCCCGATGTGTTCATCCTCGGTGGTGCCGTGAGTGAGCGCTTCAACGAGTTTGCGCCGCTGCTGCGCTCGCCCGCCGAGATACGGCCGGCGCTTTTCGCGAACCAGGCGGGCGTGGTCGGCGCCGCACTGGCCGCCGCCGCACCCGGCGAGGGGCCGTGAGCCTTCCGTGAGCGGCAAGCTCGAGGACGTCGGCACGACGATCTTCACGGTCATGTCGCGCCGTGCGCGCGAGCTCGATGCACTCAACCTCGGGCAGGGCTTCCCCGATTACGACATCGACCCGCGGCTCACCGAGCTCGTGGCCGAGGCCATGACGGCTGGACACAACCAGTACGCGCCCATGGAGGGTCTGCCGGCGCTGCGCGAGCGCATCGCCGCGAAGCTCCTCGGCTCCTACGGTCTGGGGGTCGACGCGGAAGCCGAGGTGACCATTACGCTCGGCGCGACCGAAGCGATCTACTCGGCAGTGCAGGCCGCCATCGGTGCTGGCGATGAGGCGATCGCCTTCGATCCCGCCTACGATTCGTACGAGCCGGCGGTGCGGCTCGCCGGCGGACGCTGCATCCGCGTACCGCTCGTGCAGCCGCAGTTTCGCTACGACTGGGACCGCGTGCGTCGGGCGCTCAGCCCGCGCACGCGCCTGGTGCTCTTCAACAGCCCGCACAACCCGGCCTGCAGCACCGCGAGCCCCACCGACCTCGATGAGCTCGCGCGCCTCATCGCCGGGCGCGACATTCTCGTGCTCTCGGATGAGGTGTACGAGCACGTGGTGTTCGATGGCGCGCGGCACGCCTCCGTGCTCACGCACCCGGGCCTCGCGCCGCGCAGCTTCGCAGTCTTCTCCTTCGGCAAAACCCTGCACGCCACCGGGCTCCGCGTCGGCTACTGCGTCGCGCCGGCGAAGCTCACGCGCGAGCTGCGCAAGGTCCATCAGTTCAACACCTTCAGCATCTCTCACCCGCTGCAGCACGCGATCGCCCGCTATCTCGCCGAGCAGCCCCGGTGCGGCGAGAGGCTGGCGGCGTTTTTCCAGGCGAAGCGCGATCGGCTGCGCCGTGCGCTCGAGCCCTCGGGCTTCGTGCTGCCGCCCGCGCAGGGAACGTACTTCCAGCTGCTCGACTTCGGTGCCTTTGGCTCACGGGACGATCGCGCCTTTGCCGAGCGGCTGCTGACCGAGGCGCGCGTGGCCACCATCCCGCTCTCGCCCTTCTATGCCGAGCCCGAGCCGCTGAGCTTCGTGCGGTTGTGCATCGCCAAGCGCGACAGCACGCTCGATGAGGCAGCCGCGCGGCTCAACGCATTCGCCGCACGCGCGGGGCGCGGCTGAGCCATGAGCACGCTGCGTGTCTCGCTCGTGCAGCAGCCACTCGTCTGGCAAGACGGTGCCACCAACCGCGCGCGCTTCGCAGAGCTACTGCGGCCTCTCGCCGGGCACACGGACCTCGTGGTCCTGCCGGAGACGTTCACCACCGGTTTCAGCATGGAAGTCGAGCGGCTCGGTGAGCCGCCGGGCGGCGCGACGAGCGAGTGGCTCGCGCAGCTTGCCAGGACGCTCGATGCGGTGATCACTGGCAGCGTCATCACCCACCACGGCGCCCGCTACTACAACCGGCTGCTGTGGGCATCCCCCGCGGGGGAGATGCGGCACTACGACAAGCGCCACCTCTTCCGCATGGGACGCGAGCATGAGTACTTCGCGGCCGGGCGCTCCGCCTTGAGCGTGGCCTGGCGGGGTTTCAGCGTCTGTCCGCTCGTGTGCTACGACCTGCGCTTTCCGGTGTGGAGCCGTCGCCGCCCCGGCCTCGACTACGACCTGCTGCTGTACGTGGCGAACTGGCCGGCGGCGCGCGCGGATGCGTGGCGACAGCTGCTGCGCGCGCGCGCCATCGAGAATCAGGCCTACGTGGTCGGCGTCAACCGGGTCGGCCATGACGGGAAGGGCGTGCCGCATGCCGGTGACAGCGCCGCCATCGACTTCCGGGGGCGCACGCTCGCCGATGCCGCCGATGGGCCGGCGCTCCTCACCGTGCAGCTGCCGCGCGAGCCACTCATCGAGTTCCGCGAGAAGTTCCCGGCCCATCTGGACGCCGACCGCTTCACGCTCGAGTTCCAGGAGCCCCCGCCGCGACCATGAAGAAAACCACGCGCGTCAATCATCCACCGGCCACCGAGCTGCCACCCGACAATCATCCGGTCGTGGCGCCGATCTATCAGTCGGTGAAGTTCGAGTTCGACACGGTCGAGGAGACCGAGCGCTACCTGCGCGGCGAGCGTCCCGGGTTCTACTACTCGCGCGCTTCGAACCCGACGACGCGCCAGCTGGAGCTGCTGCTCGCGGAGCTGCAGGGGCGCGATGACTGCCTGGTCACCGCCTCGGGGGTGGGGGCGATCTCGCAGTCCCTGCTCGCGCTCACCAGTCACGGCGATCACGTCATCGGCTTCATCGAGAGCTATAACCCGACGCGCTACCTCATCCGCCGCATCCTTGGCCGCTTCGGGATCACCCACACGCTGCTGTCCATCGAGGATCTCGCCGGGGTTGAGCGCACGCTCGCCGCGCGGCCCACGCGCCTCGTGATCTTCGAGAGTCCGACTAATCCGGTCACCAAGATCGCCGATATCGCCGCTCTCACGCGCCTCGCCCGCGCTGCGGGTGCGCTCAGTGTGCTGGACAACACCTTTGCGGGCCTGCACCAGCACGGCGGCTACGAGGTCGACGTGTACCTGCACAGTCTCACGAAGTACGCCTCCGGGACAGGCGATGTCATGGGTGGGGCGGTGATCGCACGCGGCGAGCTGATTCGCGCCCTGCGCCCCGACTTCGGCACACTCGGCGGGACGCTCGATCCGCACGCCGCGTGGCTCATCCTGCGGGGGCTCAAGACCTATTTCGTGCGTTATCGGGCCCAGTGCGCCACCGCGCTGCAGATTGCAGAGTTCCTCGCGGGACATCAGGCCGTTGCGCGCGTGCACTACCCGGGACTCCCCACGCACCCGCAACACGCGCTCGCCGCGCGGCAGATGCAGGATTTCGGCAGCATCGTCAGCTTCGACCTCAGGGGCACTGCAGCCGCTGCACGTCGTTTCGCGGACACACTGGAGCTCTTCGCGCGCACCGCCAGCCTCGGATCCACCGAGTCGCTCGTGCTGACCGCGCAAATGATGGGCGGCCGCGAGCTCAACGCGGAGCTGCAGCGGCTGTCGGCCATCACGGACGGAACGATCCGCCTCTCGATCGGGCTCGAGGACGGTGAGGACCTGATCGCGGATCTCACGCGTGCTCTCGCCGCGGCGGGATGCTGAAGGGCACCCCAAGAAATTGCGCTCATCGCGCGCGGTGAGCGAACACCGGTCGCCAAGATGCGCAATTTCTTGGGGACCCCGGGGCACTGCGCCATCGACCACCGACAAGTCCGAGCTCAGGTCAGCTCATCCCTGCGAGCCGGCGCAGTCGCGCCGCGCGCGCCGACGCACGATCACACGCGCGACGACGTCGACAGAAAAAACGGGTGACGGAGCTTACGCGTTTGTCCTCTTGCGAATGGCGAGCAGTGGGCGTATTGAGTTCGTGGTGAAACCCTGCGGCTGCGGAACCGGTGCAGCGGTCGCGCAGTCCAATTGGTTTCGCTTCGAGCTTCACATGCAGGAAGGACGCCGCATGAACATCGAGTCGCCCGCGATGCCTTACAACTTCGTCGACCTCGAGCCGGCGATCTCGCGCGATACTCTGGTGTTCCACTTCCTGCGCCATCAGCGCGTGTGCTTCGACCGGATGGTGGCCTTGGTGCGTGGCACGGAGCTCGAGCCACTCGCTCTCGTCGAGCTGATCCGCGTCACCGAGCGCAACCCGGCACAGCACGGGTTGTATCGCTACGCCGCGGAAGTTTACAACCACAACCTCTACTGGAACTCGCTGTCGCCACGCGGCGGCGGCCCGGCCACCGGACTCGTCGGCGAGCAGCTGCGCGAGCGCTACGGCTCGCACGATCGCTTCGTGCGCGAGTTCACCGACGCCGCCGGCGCTCACTTCGGTAGCGGCTGGTTGTGGCTCGTGTGGCGCGCCGGGACACTGGAGATCGTCACCACCAGCAACGCCGGTACGCCACTGGTGCGCGGGGATGTGCCGCTCCTCGCGCTCGATCTGTGGGAGCACGCCTACTATCTCGATCACCAGAATCGCCGCAGCGCGTACGTCAGCGCCTTCCTCGAGGAGCTGATCAACTGGGAAACCGCGAATCGCACGCTCGCCGAGCTCGGCGCCGGCAGCGAAACGCGCCCCGCGGCCCGCGCACGCACGGCAGCCGATGCCACGCTTGGTGCCGGGGGACTGCGGATGCCGTGAGGGCGTTGCGCCTGAGGCCGCCGCCCGCGGTGCCGCTCACTCACAGGCTGCCCGCGACCCGCACACGGTGCGGGTGATAAGGCAACACCTCCAGTACCTCGCCTTCCGTGAGCCGGTGCTGCACGCCACGCCAGAAGCCTGCGGTCAGAATCTCCCCGTGCACGCGCACCAGCGCGGCGCGCTGCTCGTCGCTGAAGCTCAGGAAGTTGAGGAAGGTCTCGGGGAAGACATCGTTTTCGGCGACGTAGAACCAGGCCTCGCCGCGCATCTCGTCCTCCTCGTGCGTCACCGGCGGCACGTCGCGGAAGTTGCAGTCGGTGACGCGGCATAGCTCGTCGTAGTCGTAGAAGATCACCCGTCCGTTGCGCGTCACCCCGAAATTCTTCAGCAGCAGATCGCCCGGAAAGATGTTGGTATAAGCGAGATCGCGGATGCATTGGCCGTAATCGAGCACCGCGCGCTCGGCCTCCGCGGCCGGCGCATGGCGCACGTACAGGTTGAGCGGCGTCATGCGCCGCTCGATGTAGAGGTGATCGAACACCAGGTCGGCGCCGTCTTCACGCACCGTGCCGGCGGTCTCGCGCTGCAATTCCTCCAGCAATTCCGCTGCGAAGCGCGACCGCGGAAAGCGCAGGCGGCGAAATTCCTGTGCATCCACCAGCCGCCCGGCACGGTCGTGGATGAACACCAGGCGGTATTTCGCCATCACCTCCTCGCGCAGCATTGTCTTCGGATAGGCGAAGCGGTCGCGGATCACCTTGAAGACCACATCGAAGGACGGCAGCGTGAAACACACCATTACGAGACCGCGCTCGCCCGCGGCATGCACGAACAGGTCATGCGTGCGCTCGAGGTTGCGCATCAGCTCGCGGTAGCGCTCGGTCTTGCCCTGGCGCGCGCGCCCGAGGACCGTGAAAAGCTCGCTCACCGGCTTGCGCGGCATCAGGGACTTGAGGAACACCACCGCCTCGGCGACCCGCTCGAGGTCGGCATGAAAATAGGAGCGCGTGAAGCTGAACACGATGCTGACGTCAGTCTCGGCGAGCATCACCGCGTCCACCAGCACGCCGCTGTCGGTGTTCTTGAGCGCAATGACCAGCGGCACGAGAAAGTCGCGCCCGAGGATCCGTCCGACGATGTAGGCACGGTGCATCTGGTAGAAGACCGCGCGGATCACCTCGATTCGCTCGACCGCGCGCCGCTCGCCGCGCGCGTGCAGGTAGCTGCGTACCTCGCCGGCGACATGCGCAATGCTCGTGTCGAGGTCGCGCCATGGCGAGCGGAAGCGCACGTCGCCGAGCAGATCCTCGATGAGAAGCGGGAGTGAGCCGTGATTGACGTAGGTGTTGGTGCCGACGGCTGAATGGATGTCGGCGAGTGGATCGAGATCGGTGGCGACGAACTCGATATCGGGGGCGACGCCGACGGTGCCGAAGAGCCGGCGGCTGATGGAGCTGAAGAAGGTCTTGGTGAACTCCGGGTCGGGGAGCGCCACGATCTGTGTGGCGAACTCGCCGCGGATCTGCTGCCAGAGGCTCCGGTCGGCTGCCTGCGCACCGAGCCCGAGGCGTAACGCGGCAATGCTCTGGTTGACGTACTGGTCGTACAGCTCGATGCGCTCGACCGCATCCCGCTGGCTGCCCTTCCAGTCGCGCGTGTCGAAGCGCTGCGGTGCGCGGCGCGTGATGGCACGGAACTCCGCGTTGTAGCGGGCAAAGGCTTCGACGATGTGGCGGGCACACTCGCGCGGGGAGGGAACGGCGGGCGTATCCATGCGGCGCGGCGCGCGTCAGTCGAAGTCGGTCGGGAGCGACGGATCGAGCCGGTGCTGGTAGAGCCGCTCGATCTGCGAGGCGAGCACCCGCCCGGTCGAGAGCGGCGGTAGTGCGTGTACCGGGAAGAACTCGACCGCATCGGTCTCGCTGCTCGCGGCGGGATCGCCGCCTTCGAGCTCGCAGACGAAGAACAGTTTGTAGATGTGATGCACCCCCGGCGGGTGCGGATGGCGGTTCTTGTCGACGAGTGCGGCGAGCTTCACGGCGCGCGCCCGGTAACCGGACTCCTCGAAAATCTCGCGCGCCACCGCTTCCGACGGCGCATCGTTGACATCCACCCAGCCGCCCGGCAGCGTCCAGCGGCCATCGGCGCGCTCACGCACCAGCAGCACGCGGTCATCACGGAACACTCCGCCGCGCACATCGACCTTGGGGGTGGCATAGCCGTGCTCGCCGGCCCACAGCTCGTGCGCCGCATCGAGCGGGATCTCGAGCTCCCGCGACAGCAGTTCCGCGACCAGTTGGGCGAGCTGCGTGTAGCGCTCGCGGTCGAAGGGATCGCGCGTGAAGGCGAGCCCGGTCTGCGCGATCGCCTGTACCTGGCGCGCCCACTCGAGCAGGTTGCGGGGAGGTTGTGGGCTCACGGATTCGCGGCGCGGCGCCCGCTCTTGCGCAGCACGAGCTTCAATCCCGACCAGGTCTCATCGACCGCGCACACCTTGACATCCACCAGTCCGAGCGGCAACGCCAGCGCGCGCACGCGATCCTCGCTGATGTCGCTGTCGACACCGGAGGCCTTCTTCGGCCAGCTCACCCAGATCACGGCGTCCATCCGCATCGCGCGACGTGCGGCCTTGATCCCGCGCGCGAGCGCCACGGAGCGCGTGGCGAACAGGTGTATCAGGTCGGTGCGGGCATCGATGCGCCGCACGCTCTCCACGCCCGGCGGCAGTGGCGCGAGCAGCTCCCGGTAATTGTCCGGCGCGGCACGCACGTAGAGGCGCGCGTGCGCACGGATGCCGAGCTTTTTTGCCAGCGGCGTGCCGGAGTATCCGCTCATGAGGGCATGGCGCGGCGCCGTCCGGATTGCAAGTGCCGCAGCGGTGCCCCGGGCTAGCGGGGCCCCCAGGAAATTTCGCGTCGTGCTGATCGGCCGGTGCTCATCGAGCCGGACAAGCGAAATTTCATGGGGTGCCCTGCAGGTTGCGGATCAGCGCATCGGCGAAGGCGCTGGTCGACACTTCCTGTGCACCGTCCATGAGACGGGCGAAATCGTAAGTGACGATCTTCTGCCCGATCGTGCGGTCCATGGCGGCGATGATCGCATCCGCCGCCTCCACCCAGCCAAGGTAACGGAACATCATCTCGCCAGAGAGGATCACGGAGCCGGGATTGACCTTGTCGAGATTGGCGTATTTCGGCGCGGTGCCGTGGGTCGCCTCGAACACCGCATGCCCGGTGAGGTAATTGATGTTGCCGCCGGGGGCAATGCCGATGCCGCCGACCTGCGCGGCGAGCGCATCGGACAGGTAGTCGCCGTTGAGATTCGTCGTGGCGATGACGTCGAACTCATCCGGACGCGTCAACACCTGCTGCAGCGTGATGTCGGCGATCGCGTCCTTGACGAGGATGCGGCCGGCCTGCCGGGCTGAATTCATCTCGGCGTTGGCCTGCTGCTCGCCCTTGGCAGCCTTGGTCCGCTCCCACTGCTCCCAGGTGTAGGTGCTCGCGGCGAACTCGCGCTCGGCCAGCTGATAGCCCCAGTTGCGGAATGCGCCCTCGGTGAATTTCTGGATGTTGCCCTTGTGCACCAGGGTGACGCTCTTGCGCTTGTTGGTGACGGCGTATGCCAGCGCCGCGCGGATCAGCCGCTCCGAGCCTTCCTTCGATACCGGCTTGATACCGATGCCGGAAGTCTCCGGGAAGCGAATGCGCGCGTAGGCCTTGGGGAAGGCCTGGCGGAACAGCTCGAGAAACTTCCGATCGTCCGCAGTGCCGGCCTCGAACTCGATGCCGGCGTAGATGTCCTCGGTGTTCTCGCGGAAGATCACCATGTCGACCCTCTGCGGGTGCCGAACCGGGGAAGGCACACCCTTGAACCAGCGCACCGGGCGCAGGCACACGTAGAGGTCGAGCATCTGGCGCAGCGCCACATTCAGCGAGCGGATGCCGCCACCGACCGGTGTGGTGAGCGGACCCTTGATGGACACCAGGTACTCGCGACAGGCGGCGACCGTCTCATCGGGTAGCCAGGTGTTGAACAGCTTGTTGGATTTCTCGCCGGCGAACACTTCCATCCAGTGGATGCGTCGCCTGCCACCGTAGACGTTGGCCACCGCCGCATCCATCACGCGCACGCTCGCGCGCCAGATGTCGGGCCCGGTGCCATCCCCTTCGATGAAGGGGATGATCGGGTTTTCCGGGACGCGAAGCTTCCCGTCCTGCAGGGTGATCTTCGCGCCCTGCGGCGGCGGCGTGATCTTCAGGGTGGCGGCCGTGGACATGAGGCACTCCTGCGGGGAATTACCGGCATGTGAGCGGTCGCCGGGGCCGGAAATGCTAGCACACGGCGCACGCTGGGGGCCCCGGTAAACCACCCCACAAAATTGCGCTTGGCCCGATGGGCGAGCGATCACCGTTCGGCAAGATGCGCAATTTTGTGGGGGACCCCGGTACGTACCGCGGTGCGGCCACGTATGAGAGACTGACGCGCCGCCTTCACCCCGGGGGACGAGCATGAAACGAGCAGCGGATGTCCGACGCCATCGATATTAATAAGAGTGGGGGGTTGCCCTCCGAGCCGCGCTCGGTGCTGCGGCAGCTGCTGGCGGTACGGCCGATCGATGCCGCCCCGGCCGGCAAGGCACGCCTGAAACAGGTGCTGAGCGCCCGCGCGCTCATCGCCATCGGCCTCGGCGCCACGATCGGCTCGGGCATCTTCGTGCTCACCGGCACCGTCGCCTCCAACCACTCGGGACCTGCGATCACGCTCTCGCTGCTGATCGCGGCGTTCGGTGGGGGACTCGCGGCGCTGTGTTACTCGGAATTCGCCGCGTTCCTGCCGGTGCCCGGCAGTGCCTACAGCTACACCTATGCGACCCTCGGCGAGGCACTCGCCTGGTTCATCGGCTGGAACCTGCTGCTCGAGTACGCGATCTCGGCATCGGCCGTGGCGGTCAGCTGGTCGGCTTACGTGGTGAGCCTGCTGGCCGATGCGCACATCCACCTGCCGGCGGCGCTCGTCAACGCGCCGCTCGGGGTCGATGCGCACGATCACCTCATCACGACGGGCGCGATCGTCAACGTGCCGGCGGTGCTGATCATCGCCGCGATGACGGTACTGCTGTACGTCGGGGTGCGGTGGTCGGCGCACGCCAACACGCTGATGGTGGCACTCAAGGTCGGCATCATCATCATCATCGTGCTCGCGGGGCTGAGCTACGTGACTCCCGCCAACTGGCGGCCGTACGTGCCACCCAACACCGGCACCTTTGGGCACTTCGGCTGGAGCGGCGTACTGCAGGGCGCGGCGATCATTTTCTTCTCTTATGTCGGCTTCGATACCGCCTCGACGACCGCGCTCGAAGCGCGCAACCCGCAGCGCGATCTGCCGGTCGGCATCCTCGGCGCGCTGGTGATCTCCGCCGTGTTATATGTCGCGATGGCGTCGGTGCTCACCGGCATGGTGCCCTATCCCAAGCTCGACTCGGATGCGCCGGTGGCGGTAGCACTCGATGCGCACCCGCAGCTCGCGTGGCTGTCCCCCCTGCTGAAGATGGGGGTCATTGCCGGCATGACATCGGTCATCCTCACCTCGCTCCTTGGGCAGCCGCGCATTCTCCTGTCGATGGCCGACGACGGGCTGCTGCCGCCGCTGATCAGCCGCTGCCATTCGCGCTTCAAGACGCCACATGTCGCCACGGTCTTCACCGGCATCGGTGCGGCACTCATCGCCGCGGTCTTTCCCCTCGATGTGCTGGCGGACCTCATCTCCATCGGCATCCTGCTCGCCTTTGCCGTGGTATGCATCGGGGTCCTGGTGCTGCGCAAGACGCGGCCCGATGCCTACCGGCCGTTCCGTGTGCCGTGGGCACCGTTCACCTGCACACTCGGCGCACTCGTCTGCCTCGCCATGACGCTGGCACTGTCCAACGAGACCTGGATCCGGCTGCTGGTGTGGACCATCCTCGGCATGTCCATCTACGCCTTCTACGGATTCCGACACAGCCGCCTGCGTCAATGACGCACACCTTCCCGGGCACGCCCGCCGCTGACGGCTTCCACATGCCGGCGGAGTTCGAGCCGCATGCTGGCTGTTGGATGTTATGGCCGGAGCGCCCCGACAACTGGCGCGAAGCGGCACGTCCGGCGCAGCTGGCTTTCGCACAGGTGGCCGCGGCGATCGCGCAGTTCGAGCCGGTCACCGTGGGAGCTTCCGCAGAGCACTACGAGGCGGCACGGGCACTGCTGCCCGAGCCCGTGCGCGTCCTGGAAATGGCCCACGATGACGCCTGGATGCGCGATGTCGGTCCGAGCTGCGTCGTGAACGGCCGCGGCGCCGTGCGCGGTGTCGATTGGCACTTCAACGCCTGGGGCGGCCTGGAGGGCGGATTGTATTTTCCCTGGGACCAGGACGATCTGGTCGCGCGCAAGGTGCTCGAAACCGAGCGTCTCGATCGTTACCGCGCCCCGATCGTGAACGAGGGCGGTGCGATCCACGTGGACGGGGAGGGAACCGCACTCGTCACCGAGGAGTGCCTCCTCAATCCCAACCGCAATCCGCACTGCGAGCGCACCGACATCGAGCGGCGGCTGCGCGAATACCTGGGCGTGAGCCAGATCATCTGGCTTGGCAGGGGCGTGGTGAACGACGAGACCAGCGGCCACATCGACAACCTCGCCTGCTTCGTGCGCCCGGGAGTCGTGTGTCTCACCTGGACCGACCGCCGGCGCGACCCGCAGTACGACATTTCGCTCGATGCCTTCGAGCGCCTGCAGCAGGCACGCGATGCCCGCGGCCGGCGACTCAAGGTGGTGCGGGTGCCGATGCCGGGGCCGCTCTACCTGCGCGCGGGCGAGGCCGCGGGGATCATTTCCAAGGAGGGCAGCCGGCCGCGTGTCGCCGGCGAGCGACTCGCGGCGAGCTATGTGAACTTCTACATCGCCAATGGCGCCATCGTCATGCCATTGCTCGATGCCCGTACCGACGCGCCGGCTGCCGCGCGCCTCAAGCGGCTGTTCCCCGGGCGCCGCGTGGTGGGGGTGCCGGCGCGCGAGATCCTGCTCGGGGGCGGCAATATCCACTGCATCACACAACAGATCCCTTGCGGAACGCGAAGCCGGTCACCCTCTGCGGGTTGAACGCAGGCTTCGCGCAGCCCCTTCCGGTATCGTCGCCTCATGCCTCGCTCTCCCGCGCGCTTCCTCGGCGCAGTGTTGCTGGCGGCGCTTGCTCAGGTGCGTGCCCTGGCGACACCACCGCCGGCTCCACCGGCGGCGGCTCCTGCCGCACCGGTCGAGCGCTTCATCGTCAGGCTGCGCACCACGCCTGCCTCCGCGGCCTATCAGCCCGCACCCGAGCGGGTTGCGGCCCTCGCCACGCGCCACGGCCTCGCGGTGGCGGAGGCGCGGCACATCGTCTCAGGGATGCATCTGCTGCGCGTCACGCCGCGGCCCGGGGAGAGCGCAGAGCAGACGCTCGTACGGCTGCGCGCCGATCCCACGATCGAGTACGCCGAAATCGACGCGCGGCGGCGCCCGCTGGCGACGCCCGATGATTCGCTGTTCGGCGAGCAGTGGTACCTGCAGAACGCGGAGCCCGCCGCGGTGAATGCGGTCGCCGCGTGGGACCTGACCCCCGGTTCCACCGGCCTGGTAATCGCCGATCTCGATACCGGGGTGCGCTTCGATCATCCGGATCTGCGCGGCACCAGCGCCAATCGCCTGCTGCCCGGCTACAACATGGTCTCCAATGTCGCCGTCTCCAACGATGGCGGTGGGCGCGACTCCGACGCCTCCGATCCAGGCGACTGGGTGACGGCCGCCGATGCCAAGACCTCGCAATTCTCCGGCTGCACCGTGACCAACAGCAGCTGGCACGGAACGCGCATCGCGGGAATCCTCGGCGCCATCACCAACGACCAGGTTGGCATCGCCGGCATGACGTGGGAGGGCTGGGTCGAGCCGGTGCGCGTGCTCGGTAAGTGCGGCGGTTACGATTCCGACATCCTCGCCGGCATGGCCTGGGCGGCGGGCATGCCCGTATCCGGCGTCCCCGCGAATCCCTACCCGGCGAGAATCATCAACATGAGCCTCGGCGAGGTGGGGGAAAACTGCCAACAGAACTTTCCGGCCTATCAGCAAATGATCGACGAGCTGCTGGCAGCTGGCGTGCTCGTGGTCGTGTCCGCCGGCAACGAAGGCGGTCCGGTTGATGTGCCGGCCAACTGCGCCGGTGCGGTCGCTGTCGCCGGCCTGCGGCAGGTCGGCACCAAGGTCGGCTACAGCAGCCTCGGGCCCGAGGTGGCCTTGAGTGCGCCGGCGGGCAACTGCGTCAACACCGGCGCGGGTCAGCCCTGCCTATTCTCCATCGTGACGACCACCAACAGCGGTACCACCGTGCCGGCCAACAACACCTACACGGACGAGTACAACTTCAATGTCGGCACGAGCTTCTCCGCACCGATCGTCTCCGGCATCGCGGGCCTCATGCTGTCGGTCAACGGCAACCTGAGCCCGGATCAGCTCATCGCACGCCTGCAGGCTGCGAGCCAGCCTTTCCCGGTCTCAACCACGGCGGGCGTGCCGATGTGCCACGTGCCGACCGGACCGAACGATCTGCAGACAGCGGAATGCAGCTGCAGCACCCAGGTCTGCGGCGCCGGCATGGCCAATGCAAACGACGCGGTGCTCGCGGCGCTGCGTCCCATCGCCGCGCTGGCGGTATCGGGTACCGTGCAGGGCGGCAACCCGGTGACACTCGACGCCAGCGGCAGTGGCGCCGCTTGCCAGGCGAGCATCGCCGGCTACGCGTGGAGCGTCGTTCCGCCCACCACGGGCCCGCCAGCAGTCATCCAGAATGCCAACAGCGCTCGCGCGACCATCGTCGCACCGTCGCCGCCCAACACCTACAACCTGATGCTGACCGTGACCGACAGCCAGGGACGCACGGACAGCGCAACGCTGGTGCTCAGCTCGAGCGGTGTGCAGACGAGTGCGCCCGCCGCTGCGGGCGACAACGCGTGTCTCGCCGCGGTCGCCTATAGCGTGCCTCCGCCCAACAGCGGCAGCTCCTCCGGCAGCGGTGGTGGCGGCGGCGGTCACGGCGGCGGCGGCGCGCTCGATGTGCTGACGGTGCTAGTGTTCGCCGGCTGCACACTGCAGGCCGCGCGGCGGTCCCTGGCGCCCCGCCGGGGACGACCCACGCTCAACAGACTCTAGCCCTGCAGCAGCCGCTGCGCCGCCTCGAGCCAGGTTCGCTGCGCGCGGCGATAGTGCCCGGGCGCGATGCGCGCCTGCTCGAGCAGCTCACGCGCGACTCTCTGCGCCTCGGCGCGCTCGCCCTGCGCCTGCAACAGCTGCGCATAGCGCACCGCGGCCTCCGCGCCGGGGTAGGAGGTGGCGAGCACGCGGTACTCCTCGAGGGCCTTTGGCACGTTGCCTTCACCTTCGAGCGCGCGCGCGTACAGCAGATGTCCCACCGGGGAGCGGAAGTCGGGATTGAGGCGGATGAGCTCATCGAGCGTGGCGCGCGCCCCCGCCGCCTCCCCCTTGCCGAATTGCGCCTGCGCGAGTCCCAGCATGAGGTTGGGATCGTGCTCGTAAAGCCCGGTGAGCGCTTCGCGATACTGGCCGATGGCCTCATCGAAGCGCCCGTGACGCGCCAGCTCCTCGGCGTAGCGCTGACGGCTCGAGACGTTGCCGGCGACGCGCGCCTCGTTCTCGTAGCGTCGCAGGTCGGCGCCGGGATCCATCGCCTTGCGCAGGCCGCGCGCGGTGTTACGTGCGGTGCGGCTGCGCATCAGCTCCGGGAGGATCTCGACCACGATGTAGGCGAGAATGCCGGCGAAGGCGAGCCCGGGGATGATGAGCACCCAGATCCACAGCTGATTGCGCCCCGTCTTGATGACGTGAATGATGAAGCCCGCCTGGATCAGCAGCGAAACGATGAACAGTAACGACATCCGGTCTCTCCGCGTAAGCTAACGCGCCGCTGTTGCCGAAGGCGCCAGGGCGAACGCCATCACATAGTCGCCGCGCGGTGTGCCGAGTGGTCCGTGTCCGCCGGCACTGATCACCAGGTACTGGCGCTGACTCGCTCCGGCGCGGTACGTCATGGGGGTCGCCTGACCACCGGCGGGCAGCTTGTACTTCCACAGCTCGGCACCCGTCTCGATGTCGAAGGCGCGCAGGTAGCCGTCCATGGCGGCAGCGACGAACACCAGCCCGCCGGCGGTGGCGATCGGACCGCCCATGTTGGGCATGCCGAACTCGTGCGCCGGCAGGAACCAGGGCGTGAAGCCTTCGGTCGAGCCGAGCGGCGATTGCCAGGCGATACGATTGTGCCGCAGGTCGACGCTCACGAGCGCACCCCAGGGTGGCGCGGTGCAGGGCAGCCCCCAGGGCGAGAGCAGCGGCTCGCGGCGCATCGCGTACGGGGTGCCGGCCTGACGGCCGAACTGCGAGTGCGGGTAGTCCCCCGAACGCAGTTCGCGCTCGTACTCCGCGGGGCTTAGCAGCGTCACCACCATGGGTGATAGATTCACCGCGGCGATGATGCGTCCATGATCCTGGTCGAACGCTACGCCGCCCCAGTTCACACCGCCAATGTAGCCGGGCGTCAGGATCGTGCCGCGCGTATCGGGCGGGGTGAAGATCCCTTCGTTGCGCAGCGCCCTGATGAGCTTGCGGCACTTGCCGCGGTCCCACACGGTGAGTCCCCAGGCATCATCGGCGAGCACCGCACGTTGTGGCGCGAGCGGCGGGAGCGCGGAGAACGGCTGCGTGGGCCAGGCCTGCTCGCCCGCGACACGGCTCGAGGGCACGCGCCGCTCCGTGAGGGGAAACAGCGGCTGACCGTGCGAGCGCTCGAATACGTACAACATGCCGGTCTTCGTTGCCTGTATGACGGCGGGTACCGGCATTCCCCGGACCTCCACGTCACCGAGCACGGGCTGCGCGGCCAGGTCGTAGTCCCACAGGTCGTGATGGATCAGCTGCTGCTGCCACACGAGGTGCCCGCTGCGCGCATCGAGCGCCAGCAGTGAGTCGGCGAAGCGATTGGTGCCGAGGCGCTGACCACCGTAGTAATCCGGGCTCGCCGAGCCCGTGGGTACCAGCACGAGTCCATGCTCCTGGTCGACCGACATCACCCCCCAGGCATTGCCGGCGCCCGTGCTCTGCGCCTGTGCGAGGCTCCAGTCGGCCGCCGCCGGATGCGATGCGGAATCGGGCAGCGGGTCGAAGGACCAGAGCTGCGCGCCGCTCTCCGCGTCGTACGCACGGATCACGCCTCGCTCGACATCCGCCGCGCGGTTGTCGCCGATGGCGGAGCCGACGATCACCACCTTGCCTAAGATCGCCGGCGGCGAGGTAACCAGGTACGCGCCGGCATCGCGAATGCGCAGGCCACGCGTGAGATCCACCTCGCCGCCGGCGCCGAAGTCGGCGCACGGCCGCCCGGTATCAGCGTCGAGCGCCAGCAGCCGCGCATCGAGAGTGCCGGTGAATATCCGCCGGCGGCAGACGCCGTTCGCGGCCGCGCCCGCTGCCCACACGCTGACGCCGCGCGCGCTCGCTTCGGCGTAGTGGCGCGCACGATCGATGTGCGGATCGAAGCGCCAGCGCTCGCGGCCGGACTCCGGGTCGAGTGCGATCACGACATTGGTCGCGGTCTCGAGGTAGAGGCGCCCAAATGCGAGCACCGGCGTTGCTTCGAAGGTGAGCTGGCCGGCGCTGGCAAATCCCGCACCGAGCTCACCGGTGCGGTAGGTCCAGGCCGGCGCGAGCTGCGCAACATTGCGGCGGTTGATCAGATCGAGGCTGGAGAAGTGCTGGCCGAGCGCATCGCCGCCGTAATAACCCCAGTCACTCGATCCCGGCGCCTGCGCCAGCGCGCCGCGCGTCGCGGCGGCGAGCGACAGCGCCGCGACGATGCACGGTGCGTAACGCGTCATGCGTCACATTATCCGCGATGGCGCGCGCCGGCCGCGAGTCCGGCCCGAGCGCCGCGCGCGGCAATGCTGGTATTCTCCGCAGCGTGAGTTCAACACGGGCGGTCGCGCCCCGTCTCCGGGTGGTGGGTCTCTTCCTCGCAGCTTGGCTCGCGGCCCCCGCCATCACCGACGCCCAGGCAACTCCCGAGCCGCAAGCGCCCCTTGACACTCACCACCGGCCGCGCATCGGACTCGTGCTCTCGGGGGGCGGCGCGCGCGGCAGCGCGCACATCGGGGTGCTGAAAGTGCTGGAGCAGATGCACGTGCCGATCGATGCGATCGCCGGCACGAGCATGGGCGCCGTGGTCGGCGGGCTGTACGCGAGCGGACTGAGCGCGCGCGACATCGAGAAGATCATGACCTCGGTCAACTGGCAGGACGCCTTTCGCGACCGTCCGCCGCGCGAGGATCTCGATCTGCGCCGCAAGGAGGAGGACGAGACCTTCCTGGTGAAATACCACATCGGCGTGCGCGATGGGCACATCGTGGTGCCGAAGGGACTGATCCAGGGTCAGAAACTCACCGAAACGCTGCGGCGCCTGACGCTGCCGGTGGCGCGCATCCGCGACTTCGATGATTTGCCGACGCCCTTCCGTGGCGTGGCCACCAACCTCGAGAGCGGTGAAACCGTCGTCATGGGTTCGGGTGATCTCACCAGTGCCATGCACGCGAGCCTGTCGGCGCCCGGAGTGTTCGCCCCGGTCGAGCGCGAGGGGCTGCTGTTGGTCGACGGCGGCCTCGCCGACAACGTGCCGGTCGATATCGCCCGTGCCATGGGCGTGGACGTGCTCATAGTCGTGGATGTGGGCTCACCGCTCCTGCCGCGCCAGCAGCTGACGAGTGCGCCGGTGATCTCCAACCAGATGCTCTCGATCCTCATCCAGCGCAACGCGCAGGCGCAGCTCGAGACCCTGGGCCCCCACGACATACTCATCCGCCCGGCGCTCGGCGACGCCTCGGCCTTCGATTTCGGCAGTGTCGCGCGCGTGATCGGCGTCGGCGAGAAGGCGGCACGTGAAAGTGCAGCACAGCTCGCGGCGCTCGCGGTGAGCGAGCGTGACATGCAGCAGTACGCGCTGCATCGCGAGGCATTGCGCGTGCCGCCGCCGCGCATCGACTTCGTGACCGTCGAGCCGGGCTCGGAGCGTTATACAGGCGCCGCCGACGCGCTGTTCGGTGATCTGGTCGGCAAGCCCCTGGACCCGGATGCCGTGGCGCGCCGCGTAACATCCCTCTACGGTCGTGGCTCCCTGGATACCCTCGACTACCGGGTGATCGGCGAGGAGGGTAACTACGGGCTCGCGATCGATGCGCGGCCGGCTTCCGAGGGCCGCTACTACCTGCGCTTCGGGCTGAGTCTCCAGGACGATTTCCAGGGCAACTCGACCTACACGGCCGCGATGCGCTTCGTCATGTCCGACATCACCCGCAACGCCGGCGAGTGGGTCACCGACCTCTCGGTCGGCGCCAACTCCGGCATCTCGTCCGAGCTGTTCCTGCCGCTCGCGCAGTATTCCGGATGGTTCATCATGCCGCACATCTCCGACCTGACTCGCGACCTGTACTGGTACGAGCAGCAGACCCTGGTGGCGAAGTACCGGCTGCACACCTTCGATTACGGTATGGATTTCGGGTACCAGTTCGGTAACTGGGGCGAGATCCGCGTCGGCGCCCAGCGCGAGGAGGGGCACTATGTGCTGGCAATCGGTGACCCGACCGATCCCACCCTGCCGGTGCAGAGCTTCTCACCCTACAAGCTGAACGAGTATTTCGTGCGCCTCACCTACGATCGGCTCGATGACATCAACTTCCCGCGCACCGGCCAACGGGCTGTCGTGCAGTACAGCGCTTACCGCAACGCGAGCGGTATCGTGCAGACCGCCGACCAGGTGACGGGCAGCTATATCGGCGCCTATTCGTTCGGCCGCGACACGCTGTCATTCTCTGCCGCCGGTGGCACGACGCTGCAGGTGAATGTTACCGATCTCAATCTGCAGTTCCCGCTCGGCGGCTTCCTCAACCTCTCGGCCCTGCGCGCCGACTCGCTCCTCGGGCCGAACTACGGCATCGCCCGCGCGCTGTTCTATCGGCAGATCGGCCGCGGCGGCCCCGGGTACTTCGACGTGCCGACCTATCTCGGTCTGTCGCTGGAGGCGGGCAACGTCTGGCAGAGCCGCAGTGCGGCGAGCTTCGGCAACACCGAGCGCAATGCCAGCATCTGGCTCGGGCTCGATACCTTCATCGGCCCGATCTACATCGCCAGCGGCTTCGACACGCACCGCAACGTGCAGTATTACCTGTTCCTCGGGCGGCCGTTCTACGGACCGCGCTGAGCCGGCTCGCGCAGCTGTGCCTCAACCATCGCCGGTCGGCACTACGCCCTCGGTTTCCGCCATCAGGATGACGGCGCGATCGGGCGCGCGCGTGCGGTGTACCACACCCTTCGGTACCACGAATCCCTCGAACCGTTGCAGGTCGATGGAGCGATTCTCGAGGTCGATGATGAAGTGCCCGTCGAGCACGAAGAAGAACTCATCGTCGTTGTCGTGCTTGTGCCAGTGGTACTCGCCCTGCATCACACCGAGTCGGATCACCGACTCATTGACCTTGCAGAGCGTCTGGTTGTACCAGCGATCGCGGCAGGCGGCCACGAGAGCCGGCACGTCCACCACGGCGAGCGCGGGAAACTTGATGTCGAGATGGGTCGCGTAAGGATAGGTTTCGGGCTCGGTCATGCGTGTCTCCTCTCGGCGGCACCCCGCAGCCGTCTGTCAGAGACCGCGGCTCTCGGCGAGCTTCTCGATCTTCTGAAACACGAGCGCGGGCTTGTCGCCGGCGCGGGAGTATTCATGGCGCCGGCTCATCTCCGCCATGGCCGCATCACGCTCGGCGGGGGTGGAGTACCAGTGCAGACGTTGCCACTCTGGCCCGAGTAGCTTGCGGAAGGGATCCTCGGGCGGCAGGCTCACCCGGATCCCGAAGGGTCGCAGCTTCTCGATCGGCGGGATGCGGAGGTTCTGTGGCTGACTGATCCCCATAGGGGCCGGGAGCTTACGGCGCGCAGCACGGGAGCCGCAAGGTGAGGCGAGTGACAGCGCCCGCCAGCTCTTGAGTCGGTTATCGCCCGTCCCCACACTCCCTCTCCACCCCGAAGGAGGCTCACGCCATGGCGCTGTTCCGCAGGAAATCAACCATGCCGGCCGCGGATGCGGCGCTGCCCGGACGCAGCACGCCGCTCAGAGTGCCGGAGACGCATTTTGTCAACGGGCATCGCGTCGTGCCGCCTTTTCCGGCGGGGCTGCGCGAAGCCATGTTTGCTCTCGGGTGCTTTTGGGGGGCGGAGCGGCTCTTCTGGCAGCTGCCGGGCGTCTACTCGACCGCGGTCGGCTACGCCGGCGGATTCACGGCGAATCCCACTTACCAGGAAGTCTGCAGCGGGGACACTGGGCATGCCGAGGTGGTGCGCGTCATTTACGATCCCAGGATCATCTCCTATCAGGAGCTGCTGAAGGTGTTCTGGGAGTCGCACGACCCGACTCAGGGCATGCGCCAGGGGAACGATTTCGGAACACAGTACCGCTCGGCCATCTTTACCTTCGACAAGGAGCAGCGCGCGGCCGCCGAGGAATCCAAACGCCTCTACCAGGCGCGTCTCACGGCGGCGGGCCTCGGCACGATCACCACGGAGATTCTCGACGCCCCGCAGTTCTACTACGCCGAGGACTATCACCAGCAGTATCTGGCGAAGAATCCGGATGGCTACTGCGGGATTGGAGGGTGTGGAGTCCCTTTCAAATCAGCGGAGTTACAGGTGGGCGAGAAGGCGTAACAACAGGAGTGTAGGCGCCCGGCGTTATTCCAGTACACCCAGCGCCGGCAGCAGCACATTGGGCACAAAGTCGACCGTGAAGTGCGTGAATATCACGGCCGGCAGGCTGCGCCGTCTGAGGTATATGAGTGCCACGATCAGACCCGTCACTCCTGCGATCAGGATGCCCGCTGGCCCCTGGCGATAGTGGAACAGTGCGAACGGGATGATCGTGGCGACCACGGCTACCCATTTGCTACCGGTAAGGCTCTGCACGCGCTCAAGGGCATAGCCACGGTAGAAGACCTCCTCCGTGACACCGGCGCGCAATACCGTGATGGTCATTGCCCAGAGCGGTGGCTCGTATCTCGCAGGTGTCTGCGCGCCGATCTTCCAGTGCATGAGCTGGGCAATGACTATGCAGGCGGCAAGCGCCACGGCGCATAGCAGAACGCCCAACAGACCCCACAACAGTGCATTTCCTAGCCGGTCCGTGTGCCAGCCGATGGAGGAATAGGGCAACTGCTCACCTTTACGGATGACCACCAGTAGCACGAGCAGCATCAAGAAAATCACTCCCTCCCGCAGGAGGTACGGGGCGAGGCTGCTCGGGGCGCCCACGTCCATATTGAAAGCCCAGAGAAACAGCGGCGTACCGAGCATAGCGATGAACAGGCCGAGGTAGGTGGCGGCGCGATGAGTCAGGACAGTGTTCGCGGCGATAATGTTCACGGCGTCTCCGGGATCGTTGGACGCTTGGACTTACAGTGTAAGTCTGTTGATACCATAGACCTTACAGTGTAAGGTGTCAATCGTGGGAGAACGACGGACTGCACGTCGTGCGGGCTTGAGTCGCGAACGCATCGTTGCGGCCGCGGCTGCGCTCGTCGACCGCGAAGGAGCACAAGCCTTGAGCGCCCGGCGCCTCGCCGCCGAGCTCGGCTGCGAGGCCATGTCGCTCTATCACTACGTCGCGAACATGGGGCAACTGCTGGATGAGGTGGTTGACCAGGTTCTCGGTAGCCTCGTACTGCCACCCGCCGGCGCGCCCGATCCGAGGAAACGACTGACGGAGATGACGTACGCGTATCTGCAGCTGGCCCGGGCGCGCCCCCTTGCGTTTCGTATCATCAGTACCCACCGCTGGCGGACTCCGGCCGAAATGGCCTACCAGTCGCGGATGATCGAGCTGCTGATGAGCGCAGGCCTCAAGCCACGTGCCGCGTTGCGCGCGGCGCGCCTGTTGCTCGTCTATCTGAACGGCGCGGGACTCGCGACCGCCGCCTGGCAGCTGGATACGGTCAGGGTGTCACTGCAGTCTGCACCTGCCTCGCTGCAACAGCTCGACAGGTTCCTGAACGCCGCCGAGGTGGCTCGCGACCTGGACTGGGGTCTGGAGTTGCTGCTGCGCACCCTGGTGCCGACGGGCTAGCGGAGCCCCGTCGAGTGCGACTCGATTAACGCTTAACATCTACTGGACTTCGACCGGGCCGTGACTTGCCGCGGTCACCGTATTCGTGCGACACAACACGGGAGACAAACAATGACACGAATGACGATGGGATTTTGGCTCGGCCTGCTCGCCGCGCTCGGCGCACGGTGCGTTCTCGCCGAGCCGGCAGCTGCCGCGAACCGGCCGATTGTGCTCAAGGCTGCCCACCTCTTTGACTCGGTTTCCGGCACCCTGACCGACGGCGCCGTCATCGTCGTTCAGGGCAACAGTATCCAGACCGTCGGCGCCGCCGCGCCGCTGCCGGCCGACGGACAGGTGATCGACCTCGGGGACGCGACGCTCCTCCCCGGCTTCATCGACGCGCACGTGCATCTGTCGCAGGAGTCGGGACCGAACTGGTACCTCGACTTCTATCATGACCTGATGCGTTTTCCTGCTGAGCAGGCGCTCTACGGCGCTCACTACGCCAAGCTGACCCTGGAGGCCGGCTTCACCACCGTGCGCGACGTCGGCTCGGATGACTACGTGGCACTCGGAATGCGCAACGCGATCGCCGCGGGTGTCATCCCGGGACCGCGCATGCTCGTGTCCAATTACGCGATCGGCGCGACCGGTGGACACGCCGACCAGGACCCGTATCCACCCGAGCGCATCGCGTCCGCCGGGCCGATGAAGGGGGTGTGCAACGGCCCCGAGTCGTGCCGCGAGGCGGTGCGCTATCAACTGAAGTTCGGCGCGGACGTCATCAAGTTCATGCCCTCGGGCGGGGTGCTGTCGCTCTCCGACCCGGTCGACAACCCGCAGCTGACGCAGCAGGAGATGAATGCCATCGTCTCCGAGGCGCACAACTGGGGGCGCAAGGTGGCCGCCCACTGTCACGGCGACCGGGCCGCCAAGATGGCGATCGCCGCCGGGGTCGACTCGATCGAGCACGGCACCTTCCTCAAGGACGACACGCTCCTCGAGATGAAGAAGAAGCACGTCTACCTCGTACCCACGCTCTTCGCCGGGGCGTGGACGGGCGAGCATCTCGATAAATTCCCCGCGCCGATCGCCACCAAGGCCCGCGCCGCCGCTGCGCAGTCGCAGACCATGTTCCAGCGTGCCGTGAAGCTCGGCACACCCATCGCTCTGGGGACCGATGCAGCCGTCGAGCCGCACGGCCTGAACGCGCATGAGTTCTCGCTCATGACCAAGAACGGCCTGACGCCGGCGCAGGCTCTGACGGCTGGCACCGCCCACGGCGCCGATCTGTTGGGTGTGGCCGACAAGGTCGGCACGCTGAGCGCGGGTAAACTCGCCGACATCGTCGCCGTGGCCGGCAATCCGCTCACCGATCTCAAGACCACCGAACATCCGGTGTTTGTTATGAAGGAAGGCGTCATCTATGTGGGCGCGCCGTCGGCACACTGAGGCGCTCCGCTAGGGTTGATTCGGCGTGCGCCAGATTCCCGTCGTCGATGTCCGGGCGCTGTTCGAAGCCCATCCGACAGCGTGGGCGCTGCCCGATCGGGCGCTGTTCGCGGCTGCGCGCACCACCGGGTTCGCGTGTATCGATGGGCTGGCGCCCGATGCGGGGCTCGGCCGGGCGGGCCGCGCGCGCCTGCTCGAGATATTTTCACTCGATTTCGCCGAAAGGCGCCGCCTCTACCGCCGGAAGTTCGAGCCGGAAAACCCCAACATCTACCGAGGGTGGTTCCCGTTGCAGCCCGGAAACCTGACCGCGAAGGAGGGCATCGATATCGGCGGTGATATCGCCCACGGCGCGGCAATTACCGTGAGCGGCGATCCGCTGCGTGAGCCGAGTCCGCTGCCGGAGGAAGGCCGCCTTCCCGGGTGGCGCGCGGCCGTTGCGGCCTACTATCGCGCGATGGAGCGGGTCGCTGAGGTGTTGATGCGTTCGCTCGCCCGCAGCCTCGGATTGCGCGAGGAGTATTTCGATGACTCATTCCGCGACGGGCTATCGACGCTGCGACTGATTCGGTATCCGCCCCGCGACGCCGCCGAACTTGCGGCGGTGACTGATCCCGGGATCTGGGTGGAAGCCCGCCCGCGGCGCCGTCATCTGGCGGGTGCGCCGCATACGGACTCGGGCTTCGTGACGCTGCTGGCGCAGGATGGCGTTGGGGGCCTGCAGGCGCGTTCACCCGATGGCTCATGGATCGATGTGCCGCCACTCGAGGGGACGCTGGTGGTGAATTTCGGCCAGGTGCTCGAGCAGTGGTCCGCGGGTCGGATCCGTGCTACCGAGCATCGGGTCTTGGGCGCTGGCGTCGAGCGCTACTCCATTCCGTTCTTCTACGAAGCGCGTGCCGAGGCCACCATCGCCCCCTTGTCGATCGACTCGCCCGATCGATTTGTGCCATTCCAGTATGGCGACTTTCTGTGGAAGCGCATCACCTCGTTCGTCGAGTTTCGCGGTCTGGAGAATGAGCGCGCCGAGTCCCGCCCGGCGACGGCGAGGTCCGGGCCGTGAAGAGAGTGATCAGGATCGGTGTCATGGGCGAGCGGGACGGCACCTTCCCGCCACATCGCACGCTCGATGACGCCATTCAACACTCGGCAACGGAACTCTCCCTTGCGGTCGAGCCCGTTTGGGTGGCGACCGCTGCGATCAGGGAGAACCCGGATTCTGCTCTCGCCGGCTATTGCGGCTTGTGGGCGGCTCCGGGCTCGCTCGAGAGCGTGGATGGAGCGCTAGCCGGCATCAGGTTCGCCCGGGAGGAGCGCATTCCGTTTTTCGGCACGTGCGGAGGTTTCCAGCATGCGGTGCTGGAGTTTGCGAGGAACGTGCTGGGGGCGGCGGATGCGGCACATCAGGCCTATGAGCCCGCAGCGGCGCGATTGTTTTTGACGACTCTCGCCTGCTCGATCAAAGGACACGCAATGCCGGTGCGGTTGCAACCCGGCTCGCGAGCGCATGCTGCTTATGGGGGGCATGAGGCGGTCGAGGAATACTACTGCAGCCACGGCATCAATCCGCAGTACGAGGCATTGCTGCAGCAGCAGGGTGTGTGGATCACCGGGCGCGACGAGAGTGGCGAACCTCGCATCCTCGAGATCGCCGCGCAGCCGTTTTATGTGGCCACCCTTTTTGTTCCGCAGACGCGCTCGATGCGGCAAACGCCGCACCCTCTCATAACCGAGTTCGTGAGAGCCGCCGCGTACCGTTGATCGGTATACTCGGCAGCCGCGCAGCGCGCATCCTAGAACAACACTCGGAGGAGGGCGCGGCAGGTGAAAACAAGGTCCGTGGTCAGTGCGCTGCTCCTCCTCCTCGCGGGGGTTGTTGGCCCGGTGTGCGCCGACGAGCGCCCCATCGCGATCCGCGCCGGACACCTCATCGATACGGTCGCCGGACGGATGGCGGGTGCACAGGTGATCATCGTGCGCGATGGCGTGATCGCCGATGTCGGACCCGAGGTCGAGGTGCCCGCCGACGCTCGCGTGATCGATCTTGGCGCCTATACCGTTTTGCCGGGCCTGATCGACGCCCACACCCATCTCACGATTGACCAGCGCAACCAGGACCCGCTCGCCGAGCTCGAGCACACCGCTGCCGAGCGCGCCTTCGGCTCCATTCCCAACGCACGCGCGGTACTGCTCGCGGGCTTCACCACCGTCCGGGATCTGGGCTCGTATCGTGCGCTGGTCGATGTGGCACTGCGCGATGCCATCAATCGCGGCGATGTGATCGGCCCGCGCATGTACGTGGCCGGTGCGTATGTGACCGTCGCCGGCGGTGCGGGCGCGGTCACCGGCTTCGCTCCAGACGTGATGCTGCCGTGGGATTTGCGCTACGGCGCGGCCAATTCACCGAGCGAGGTGCGCGAGCGCGTGCGCATGCTCGCCGGTCAGCGCGTCGATGTGATCAAGATGTTCGCGACCGGTGCGGTGCTCACCCACAACAGCAATCCGGCCGGTCGCGAGGCGACGCCCGAGGAGCTCGCGGCCGGGGCAGATGAAGCGCGCAACTTCGGGCTCAAGCTCGCCGTGCACGCACATGGGGCCGATGGCATCAAGGCCGCCATCCGCGCCGGGGCCGCCTCGATCGAGCACGGTACTCTCATGGATGATGAGGGACGCGCGCTCATGCGGCAGCACGGGACCTATCTCGTGCCGACGCTCGAGGTACGCGAGTGCGTCGGCACGAACTATCCGCCTGAGTTCGTCGCCAAGGCGCAGCAGATCATGACCGCGCAGCTCGCCAACTTCCGCAAGGCGGTCGATGCCGGCGTGAAGATCGGCTTCGGCACGGACATCGGCGTCTGTCGTTTCGGTACGAACGCGCGCGAGTTCGGCCTGATGGTCGAGAACGGCATGACCCCCATGCGGGCGATTCAGGCGGCGACGACCGCTGACGCGGATCTGCTCGGGGTATCTGCGCGGCTCGGCTCGATCACGAAGGGCAAGCTGGCCGACATCATCGCGGTCCGCGGCGACCCGCTCCGCGACGTGCGGCTGCTCGAGGATGTGCGCTTCGTGATGAAGGAAGGCCGCGTCTACAAGGAGGATTGAACTTGTGCGTGCTCGGCGCCGATCAGCTTCACGAGCTGACGCAGGTCCCGCAGCACCGCCTCGGGGTCCGAGCAAAACTGCGCCTGCACGATCGAGCCATCGACCACTAATGCGAGCGAGCGCGCCAGGGTTTCGCGACGCCGGCTGGCCGGCAACAGCGCCGCGATCGCCTGCTGCATCTCCGCCTTGTGACGCCGGGTGATGTCCGTCACCTGCGGCAGTGCCGGAGCAATTTCGCTGACGCCATTGATGAATGCGCAGCCGCGATACTCCGGGGAGCGGAACCATTCGGCCATCGTTGGCACCAGCGCCTGCAGTGCCCCCCCATGGCGCTGGAGCGCAGCAGTAAACCACTTCATCCAGCGCTCGTGGCGGTACTCGAGATAGGCGACGATAAGGTCGTTCTTGCTCTTGAAATGCCGATAGAACGTCACCTTGGTCACCCCGGCAAGCTCGATGACCGCATCGATGCCCGTGGCGCGGATACCGTCGCGATAAAAAAGGTCGTGCGCGGTGAGCAGGATGCGCTCGCGCGCCGGTCGCGCTTGCAGATTTGACCTGGAAGTTGCCGGGACCTGCACGACACCATTGTAGACAGATCTGTCTACCTATGCTAGATTTCCATGTAGACAGGTCTGTCTACATACATCCGCATCGCTATAAGAGGAAGCCACCATGTCCCCACGTCCACCGGTTCCGCCATTTACCCTCGAGAGCGCCACGCAGAAGGTCCGCGGGGCTGAAGATGCCTGGAACAGTCGCGACCCCGACCGGGTGGTGCAGGTGTACACCGAAGACACCCAATGGCGTAATCGCGCCGAGTTTCCGGTGGGGCGTGAGCAGGTGCGCGCATTCCTGCAACGCAAATGGGCGAGGGAACTCGACTACCGGCTCATCAAGGAATTGTGGGCCTGCGCCGGTAACCGCATTGCGGTGCGCTTCGCCTACGAGTGGCACGACGATTCCGGCCACTGGTACCGCAGCTACGGCAATGAGAACTGGGAGTTCAATGAAGAAGGTCGGATGCGGCGTCGCTTCGCGAGCATCAACGATCTGCCGATCACGGAGGGTGAGCGGAAATTCCACTGGCCGCTCGGGCGTCGGCCGGATGAGCACCCGGGACTGAGTGATCTCGGCCTGTAGGGAATCAGCGGCGGTACCCGGCGGCGGTGCAATGCCGCGCGGCGCAGGCTGCGCTCAGCCGTCCTTGTTCTTCTCGCTTTTCATGGCGAAGACGTAATACGCGACGGTGTCCCAGGCGTTGTGAATGCCGCTGAACAGCAGCAACAGAGACGCCGCCCCGACGCCAAACAGGGCGCCGCGCGAGTGGAACAGCGCCGCGAATGCGCACAGCGCGAGCATTGCGTAGGCCGCCAGCGGCAGGAGCACGTGAAAAGACCAATCCTCCAGCACCGGCCGGTAGACTGTTTGCAGGCGGACGCGTCGGCCCACGATGACGGAGTAAGCCGTGCCCGCCACGCCGAGGAGACCCCAGAGCGCCGCCACGGGCGTGATCGATGCCCAGGGAGCGCGCAGCACGGCCGACAGGAGCAACACGCTGCTGAAGTGCATGACGGTTGGGGTTGCGAAGGCGGCACCGGCCGCGGGCGAGCGCACGGGCGGCCTCTCGGCGATGAGCGTCATGACGACGAACTGCAGCCCGACCAGCGCCCCGGCCGCGGAGCCGACGATCACGTAGAAGCTGTCCCAGGCCGAGAGCTCTGACACTTGCTCACCTCGTGCATGTCGAGTCCCGTGATCATAGGACAAGAGCACCGGTCGTCGCAGTTCTGACGTCATCACCAGGGATACTGGCGTGTCACGCTTCCCGGTACCTGAAGCAGGCAGAATTCGATGAGTGGCGAGTCAGCGATGCCCGAGCTCCTGACGCGCGCGCGGCATACGCGCGCGATGTACCTCTGCATGGGCATCACCGATTGCATCGCGCCGGATGAAGCCGCCTACGTCGACCTCGCCGTGCGGCTCGGCACCGACACCGATTCCAACACCTCGATGCGCTCCCGGACCCTCGAGTACAACTACGTTCTGTACGAGGACCGACGGTTGGTGCAGGAATTCGAGCGCTTCTTCATGACGGCACTGCGCGAGCGCGGCATCGTCATCGACCTCGCTGCCCCGGCCGACGCTCCCGGCTGACGTTCCTGGCCGGTGCCGCGCAGCTCACGCTCACGCCACCGGGGAGCGTCGAGCCGCGCGCAGCCTGAAACCGACGGCGCCCCGTAACCCTCTGAGCTAGCGAAACAATTCGTATTCGCGCCGCCGCAACATTCGCGGCGTCGGGTCGGCAGAACCGCGAATTTGCAATGGCCCCAAGGTCGCATTGCGGGCGCGCTTTCATCCGTGTGAAGGTGAACGTGGAGACGACGCTGAATCGGCGGCGGAAGCTGCCGTCGGTCGCAGCTGTGCTTGCTCGATGACGGCAATGCGAAAGAGAGTGCATATGAAGCATCACCTCCTGATATTGGCTGCGGCGGCTGCGCTGACCGCTTCGCAAGGTGCGGGGGCCCAGATGATGGGCAACAACAGTGGCGGCGCGATGGGCGACTGGGAATTTCGTATCGGCCCGGTTTTCCAGGAATCAAAGAATGTCAGCTTCCACGGTGGCAGCAGCGCCCACATCGACAGCACCACCGGTGTCAAGATCGGAGCGGGCTACTACGTGACCGACCAGCTGATCATCGGCGGGGACTTCAGTTGGGGCCAGTCGACTTTCAACGGTAGCGTGGCGTCAGGCACTCCCGGCGTCAGTGCGTCGATCGAGAACGGTCACGTCGACTTCAGCACGATGATGTTCAATGCCACCTACACGTTCCTGCACGGTCCCATCAGGCCCTATGGCGTTGTGGGTCTCGGCTGGAACTGGATCAACACGAACATTGCTTCCGGGCCTCCACAGACTGGCTGCTGGTGGGATCCGTGGTGGGGTTACGTCTGCAGCGGTTGGCAGCCGACTCATGGCGCGAGCAGCTTTGCCTACCAGGCCGGCGCAGGTCTGCAGATCAACTTCAATCGCGCGTTTGCGATCGACCTCGACTACAGGTACACGTGGATCGACCTGAGCAACGCCTCTAGCACGCCAGGTTTCGGCGGCGTCAATCTGTTGTTCGTGTGGAGGTTCCCCGCTTACCACTGATCGGCCGCGCCGGGCATTAGGACGCGCATCAAGAGTCGGTCTTGACCGGGCCGCCCAGGTTGCCTTGCCACTTCACCCGCGAGCGACCCGGAGCTCCACGGCCCGCCGCTCCGGTCCCAGCACGGTCACGATGATGAGTGCCACTGCCACCACCGCGAGTGTCCCCGCGAGGATATAGGCGTAATCGCCACCGTGCGACTCGGCGAAGCCGGCCTGGATCGGAGCCATCTTCGCCATCGCCAGATTGCCGAGCTGATAAGCGAACCCCGGCAGCACCGCGCGCACCGATGGCGGTGAGAGCTCATTGAGATGCGCCGGTACGATGCCCCACGCGCCCTGCACCATGAACTGCATGAGAAACGCGCCGACCGAGAGCATGACGGCAGTGTGCGAGTAAGCCCACAGCGGAATCATCGGCAAGGCGAGCAGCGCAGCGAGCGCAATCCCGCGGCGTCGGCCGAGCTGTTCGGACAGCGCGCCGAAGCAGATACCGCCAGCTAGCGCGCCGAGGTTCATGACGATCACGACCGTGCCGGTGGTCGGGGCGGAGAATCCGTGCTGCACTTGCAGAAAAGTCGGGTACAGGTCCTGCGAGCCGTGCGAGAAGGCGTTGAAGCAAGCCATCAGCACCACCAGGTAGACGAGCGTCGGGAAGTGATCGCGCACCGCGGCCCACAGCAGGGCGCCCGAGACGGGCTGCGACGTTGCGCCCGCCACCCAGGCGGGCGATTCGTGAACGCCGAAGCGGATGTACAGCACCAGCAGCGCGGATGCCGAGCTGATGATAAACATGCCGCGCCAGCCGACCTGATCGAACAGCGTCGCAAACAGCACCGAAGCGAGCAGGTAACCGAGGACGTAGCCCTGCTGCAGCATCCCGGAGAAAAATCCGCGTCCCTTTGCCGGCAGCGTCTCGAGCGCCAGCGCCGCGCCCACGCCCCACTCACCGCCCATCGCAAAGCCGAAGAGTGCCCGCAGCGCCAGCAGCGTCGTGAGGTTCGGAGCGAAGGCCGTGGCGAGCTGCACCGCCGAGTAGCTCACGACATTCAGCATGAGGATCGGCCGCCGGCCGTACTTCTCCGCCAGCCAGCCGAACGCGAGCGCTCCGAGCGGCCTGCAGGCGAGGGTGAGGAAGATCCCCTCGGCCACCGATTTGACATCCGTGTGGAATTCGGCGCCGATCGCCTTCAGGCACAAGGCGAACACGAAGAAGTCCAGTGCATCGAGCGCCCAGCCGCCGAGGGAGGCGAGATAGGCATGCAGTTGCGGGCGAGTGAGCAGGCGAAAGTAGCCGAGCACGGGCAGCCTCCCACCGAGGGGCTGCGGCGAGCGTAACACGGGCGGCGCGGGCCGATGGCGGCCACCGCACTGTTGGTTTGCATCGTAAGATATCGCCATGAGCGACCGCGGCGCGAGCTTCGACCAGATCATCGAACGCGAACGCGGCTTGCGCCGCAGCCTGAGCGCGCGCCGCATGACCATGATCGCGCTCGGCGGCGCGATCGGCACGGGGCTGTTCCTCGGCAGCGGCTTTGCGATCAGTCTCGCCGGACCCGCGGTGCTTCTGAGCTACCTGGTCGGGGCGCTGATCGCGCTGCTTCTCATGGGATGCCTCGCGGAGATGACGGTCGCGCACCCGACTTCCGGCTCCTTCGGGGCGTACGCCGAGTACTACCTGGGGCCGCTCGCCGGTTTTCTCGTGCGCTACGCCTACTGGACCAGCATCGTGCTCGCGGTGGGTACCGAGGTGACGGCGGTCGCGCTCTACATGCACTTCTGGTTCCCGGCCTCGCCCGGCTGGTGGTGGATCGTCGCATTCTCGGCGCTGCTCGTGCTCGTGAACGCGCGCAGCGTGAATGTCTTCGGCGCCATCGAGTACTGGTTTTCGGCCATCAAGGTGACGGCGATCGTGCTCTTCATCCCGCTGGCGGCCTATATCGTCCTGCGGGCTCCGGGCGCGCTGGCGGGTGGAGTCGGCGCTGCGGCTGCGCCAGCGGCGGGTTTCCACAACTACACCGCCCACGGCGGCTTCTTTCCCCGCGGCCTGTGGGGAGCGTGGGTGGCGGTGATCGTCGCCATCTTCAGTTATCTCAGCATCGAGATGATCGCCGTGGCGGCGGGCGAAGCGGCACAGCCGCAGATCGCCGTGACGCGCGCGTTCCGCGCGACGGTGCTGCGGCTCATCCTGTTTTATCTGCTGACGATCGCACTCGTGCTCGCGATCGTGCCGTGGACCGCAGCCGGAGTCGATGAAAGCCCGTTCGTCAAGGTGATGCGCGCGTTGCAGGTGCCGGCGGCTGCCGGCATATTCAACTTCGTCATCCTGGTGGCGGCGCTGTCGGCGATGAACAGTCAGCTGTACATCACGACGCGCATGATGTTCAGCCTGTCGCGCGCGGGCTATGCACCGCGCCGCTTCGGTGTTCTCAACCGCCGCGGCGTGCCGGTGCAGGCGCTGCTGTTGTCGAGTTTCGGGATCGCGCTCGCCACGCTGCTGAGCGTGCTGGCGCCGAAGTCGGCGTTCGTACTGATGATCGCGATCTCCTCCTTCGGCGCGATGTTCACCTGGATGATGATCTTCGTGACGCACTACGCCTTTCGCCGCGCCCGCGAACGGAACGGCGCGTCATTGCGCTTCCGTATGCCGGGCTATCCGGCGACGACGCTCCTCGGTGCCGCGCTCATGGCCGCGGTGCTGCTCACGACGGCGTTCACCCACGCGTTTCGCCCGACGCTCGTCTTCGGTTTGCCGTTTCTTGCCGCACTCGTTGTCTGCTATCGGCTGTGGCACCGCCGCGCCGAGGCAGCAGCGGTATCCAGCACCGAGAGCGCGTAATCGCTGGATGACCGCAGCGGGCGCGGCGCGCGGGATCTCCGGCATTAACTTGCCAGGAGAGCGGGAGTAAGCTGTGCGCCGGCAAGTAAGGAGTCACATCATGGCCACGAAAGCGATTCCCGAGGGATACCGCACCGCGACCCCGTATCTGATCGTCAAGGGCGCAGCGGAGGCGATCGAGTTCTACCAGCGCGCCTTCGGTGCGACCGAGATGCTGCGCATGGCCGATCCACAGGGCAAGATCGGTCACGCCGAGATCAGGATTGGTGACTCGGTGATCATGCTCGCCGACGAGCATCCCGCCATGGGTTATCGCAGTCCGCGCGCGCTCGGTGGCTCGAGCGTCAGCATTCTGTTGTACCTCGAGGGTGTCGATGCGGTGTTCGAGCGTGCCGTCAAGGCGGGCGCGAAGGCGTTGCGCCCCGTCACGAACCAGTTCTATGGCGATCGCTCCGGCACGCTGGAGGATCCCTTCGGCCATGTCTGGACGATTGCGACGCACGTGGAAGACGTACCGCCCGAGGAGCTCCGGCGCCGCGCGGAAGCGGCGATGAAGTCCGCGCCACCGGCGGCATCGTAGATCACCGCGATGCGGTGAGGCGCGTCGCAGGCGCGCGATTCCCGGGTCATCGCACGCGGCCACTGCGCGTGCGCTCCGGGGGTAGGAGCGCGACGACTTGCGCGCCGCCTCACCGCCATCCATGGTGCTGAAGACAACGCCGCGCAGCACCGGCCGCACACTCGCCAGGCTCACGATGGGTTCTTCACCCAGCCGCGCGGCTTGCGGTTGAAACCGATCTGTACATCGACGAATTTCTTACCGCATCGACACCTGAATCGGGCGATGATGTTGGCGACCGGCTCGTCCCAACCGTGGCGGCAGTGGCGCGCGAGAAATGCGGGTGTGAGCTCGCGGGAATGCCGGCAGGTGCGGCAGGTGACCACGATGACGTAGTCACCGAAATGATCGCGCAGCCTTTCGATGGAGTTCCACGGGAGCATTGGGGCGAGTGTGGACAGCGGCGCCTGCCGCCGTCCACACAGTGCCATGGCATCCCGCAGACTGTGTAAGAGCTAACTGCATGTGCGGCAAATACATCCTCGCTCAGGCCGCCAAAGCGGAGCGGGCCATGGGCATCCAGCGTGGGCACTGGGGCTACCCCCTCAGCTACCGCGTGCTGCCGACCGAGCAGGTTCCGGTAGTGGTGGCGGCCAACGGCGAGCGCGAGGCCGCGCTGATGCGCTGGGGCCTCGTGCCATGGTGGACCCACGGGGTGCCGCTCAAAGCCTCCACCATCAACGCCACCGTCGAGCGGCTCGACCGCGCCCCGAGTTACCGCGATCCGTGGCGTCGCGGGCAGCGCTGCCTGCTCGTCATGGCCGGCTTCTATGAGCCCCACCTCAACGAGGACGGCTCGCGCGATCAGTACTTCGTGCGCCTCACCGATCGCGAAGTGTTCGCTGTTGCGGGTCTCTGGGAGCGCTCGCGCCGGGCCGATGGCTCCTACCTGTTCTCGTGCACTCTGATCACCGTTCCTGCCAATCCGCTGCTGGCCGCGGTGCATAACGCGAAGCAGCGTATGCCCGCAATCCTCGCCGCATCCGACTACGACAGCTGGTTGCGCGGCGGGCCGCAGCAGGCCGGCGCCCTGCTGCAGCCTTACCCCGATGAGTCGATGCGCGCCTGGAAGGTGAGCCGCCGCGTGAACAACCCACAGCTTCCGAACGACGAGCGTCTGATCGAGCCGCACTAAGTGCGACGCGCGTCACATTCACGGTGTGTTCAGCCGCGCGCGTGTGTCATTGCATTGCCCAGCTTGGCATAGTTCACCGCCGTGTGTGGCGCAACGTGAGTCTCGAGGAGTGTCTATGAGCATGATGCGTTTCCTGGTGTTGCCGGCGTTGTTCGCGGCCGCCGTGCCGTTGGCGCAGGCCCAGAATGTCAGCTTCAACGCCATCATCAGCGGCCAGGTGGTTCCGGGTGTGTATGGTCAGGTCGCGATCGGCAACGGCCCGGCGCCGCCCGTGGTGTACGCGCAGCCGGTGATCGCGCAACCGGCCCCGGTGGTGATCGGTGCAGTTCCGCTCGAGCCTATCTATCTGCACGTGCCGCCGGGACACGCCAAGAACTGGCACAAGTACTGCCACGAATACCATGCCTGTGAGCGACCGGTGTACTTCGTGAGGTCCGCCGAATATGAGCCGGGCTACCGTCCGGAGCACCACGACCACGGTCATCATCATGAGGAAGACGGCGACGATCAGGGCCACGGTCATCATCACGACGACTAGCTGAGCTCACGGCGCGCGCTCGCGCGCGCCTGGTCGCGCAGTCAATCAAACCTAATGCGGATAGTTAGGTAAGCACCTAACTATCCGCATTATCGGCCGGGCACGCCAGCCGCTAACCTCAGGCGGCAGCGGCAGGGCAAGCCACGCCCTGCAGCCACGTGGTGGCGGTAGCGTCGATGCACTAGGATACCCGCAGAACAACAAGCGGAGCGGGTTGCATGGACCGCTATCGGCGCTACCTCATCGGCCTCGCCATCGTCGTGGTGCTGGTCGGTGCCTATGCGGCGGCGGGCTTTCTGGCCGTACCGTACTTCGCCCGCAAGAGTGCGGTGAATTTCGTGCGCACCCACTACGGGCGCACGCTCAGTATCGGTGAGATCCGCTTCAATCCCTTCACGCTCAAACTCGACATACGCCGCGTGGCGCTCCCGGATGCGGATGGGCAGAGGCTGCTGTCGTTCGAGCATCTGCGCGTCGCGCTGCAGCTCGCCTCGATCTGGCGGCTCGGTCCGAGCTTCGGCGACATCCTGCTCGAGCAGCCGTATGTGCGCGCGGTGGTGCGCCCGGACGGCGAGCTGAATCTCGCCGATCTCGGCAAAGGCTTCCCATCCGCGCCGCCGCAGGCGCAGAAGAAGCAGAAGGAGCCGACTCAACCGCCACGCTTGTACATCCGGCGCCTCGCGGTGCTGGCCGGCACCGCCGTCTTCGAGGATCACACCCGAGCGACACCGTTTCGCGCCGAGCTCAAGCCGATCGTCTTCGAGCTGCGCGACTTCAGCACCCGCGCGGCGACCGGCGATGGCTATGCGCTCGAAGCCGCTTCGCCGGAAGGCGAGCGGCTGATGTGGAACGGCACCGTGCGCCTGGCGCCGCTCGCCTCACGCGGCGTCTTCGAAGTTGCGAATCTCAAGGCGCGTACGGTGTGGAACTATCTGAGCGCCAGCCTGCCCTTCGAGATTGCCGCGGGCACCATCGGTCTCAAGGGCGACTACGAGCTCGGCGGTGCCCCGAGCCCGATGACACTCGCTCTCGATGTGCACAACACCATCGTCACGGGGCTCGGCGTGCGTCCGAAGGGCGGCCCGGAGAACTACATCGACGTGGCGCGCATTGCGGTCGAGGAGACCCGCGTCGACCTGACGAAACATTCGGTGAACATCGCGAAAGTGGCTCTCTCCGGCGGCGATATCAAGGCCTGGCTGGATGAGACGCGCAAGCTGAATCTGCTCGAGCTGATCGCTCCGGCGGCGGCAGCGGGTGAGGGGAATGGAGCAGCTGCCGTCCCCGATGCGCATCCCGCCAGAGCGGCGAGCGGCAGCGCCACGCGCGCATCGGCCTGGACACTGTCCGTGCCGGATGTCAGGGCCGAAGGATTCAAGGTGTCCGCCGAGGACCGCGGGGTGAGCCCGGCAGCGGAGCTGACCCTCACGCCTCTCAACGTGCACGTCACGGGATTCAATACCACGCCCGATGACACGCTCGATGTCACGATCGACTCGGGCCTGAGCCCCTCCGGAAAAGTCGAGGGCCGCGCCAAGCTCACACCGAAGTCGCAGACGGTGAGCGCACAGCTCGAGGCGCACGATCTGCCGCTCACGCTGTTGCAGCCTTATCTCACCCACTACACGTCCATGACGCTGCTGAAAGGCACCCTCGGCACGAAACTCGATATCAAGCGCGGCGAGGATGGTGCCGTGGCGATCGGCGGCACGACGGCGGTTCACGACCTGCGCACCGTCGACAATGCACTGAAGCTCGATTTCATCAAGTGGCGGGAGCTGCGTGTCGCCGACATTCGCTACCGCTCGGCGCCCACCAGCCTGCGCGTCGGCACGGTGACGGCGCTCGAGCCGTACCTGCGCATGGTCATCGCTCCCGACCGCCAGATAAATATCAAGCAGGTGCTGACCCCATCGGGCACGGCAGGGCGCAAGAGCTCGGGCGTACCGAACGCGCCAACAGCGGGAAGCACGGCTGATCAGTCGAGCGCGCCCGAGGCCGAGCAAGCTGCCGCGCCGGAGCAGGTTGCAGCGCCAACGCCGCCGCCCACGCAAGCCTCCAAACGTAAACGCAAGACCGCAGTGCAGACAGCCCGCGCACCCGCCGGTCGGCTGACACCCTTCCCGGTCTCGATCGGCACGGTGACACTCGTCAACGGCTCGGCGAACTATTCGGACCTGTGGATCAAACCGAGCTTCGCGATCGGCATTCAGAGTCTCGGCGGCAAGATCACCGGCCTCTCCTCCGACCCGCAATCGCGCGCCAAGGTGCAGCTCGACGGCAAGGTCGATCGCTATGCGCCGTGGAAGCTTGTGGGTGAGGTCAACCTGCTGTCCGCCGCGCTCTTCACCGACCTCACGATGAGCTTCAGCGATGTCGACCTCACCGTCGTCAACCCGTACTCGGGTCACTTCGTCGGCTACAAGATCGACAAGGGCAAGCTTTCGGTGGACGTGCACTACAAGGTCGAGCAGCGCAAGCTCGACGCCACCCAGCACTTCGTGGTCGATCAGCTCGAGCTCGGTGACCGCGTGGAGAGTCCCGACGCCATCCATGTGCCGCTGAAAATCGCGGTGGCGCTGCTCAAGGACCGCAACGGCGTGATCGACCTCAACCTGCCGATGAGCGGCTCGCTCGATGACCCGAAGTTTCGCGTCGGGCCGATCCTCTGGCAGATGTTCACGAATCTGCTCGCCAAGGTGGCGACCGCGCCATTTGCGCTGCTCGGTCACCTCTTCGGGGGCGACAACGAGCACATGAACATCATCGAGTTCGATGGCGGCAGCGCCACGCTCGAGAAGCCCGCGCAGGATCAGCTCGCCTCGATCGCAAAGGCGATGAAAGAGCGCCCGCAGCTGAAGCTCGATGTGCCCATCGTGTACGCCGATACGATCGACCGGCCGGCACTGGCGGCCGCCGGCCTACGCAGCGAGCTGCAGGCCCGGGAGCTCGCGACGCGCGAAGGCCGCAAGCACCCGGACACCGCCCTGGAGCTGGCGCTCGCCGATCCCGAGAAGCACTTCAAGTTGCTGCTCGAGCAGTACCAGGCAGAGCTCGGCAAGGACAAGCCGTTGCCGCCGAGCGGCGTGGCCGTGCAGCAGGCGAAGCGCAACGACACCCCGCCGTACGACCCGGCGATCTCGGATCTGAACGCCGCGCTCATCGATCACGTCCAGGTATCGGACGACGCTCTCGCGGCGCTTGGCAAGGAGCGCGCACAGGCGATCGAGGGTGCACTGGTGTCGGACGGGCAGATCGATACTTCACGGGTGTTCATCGTGAACGCGCCCCCCAAACCCCAGTCGGGCGACAAGGTGAAGGTGGAACTGGCGGTGAAGTGACCGCGTCGCGGATCACGGCGACAGCGGTGGCAGCTCGCGGGCCGCAGCCTTCGGCCGGCGCTCCTCATCATAGAGGCCCCAGTGCGCCTCCTCGGGATGCACTGCCTGAGCTGCGGGCACGCCCGTCGCGTCATACGCACGCCACGGCGCGTCGTATGCGGCGAAGTAGGCAAAGGCCTGCGTGCGGCTCGGCGGCAGCACCCCGCGCAGCTCTCTGTAGAACGCGGCCTGCCGCGCTTCGCTGAACCCGACGCTTTCGGGTGCAGTCGGCACACCGGTCTCCTTCACCAGCATCGGGCCGCAGGCGAGCGGGCTGAGCTTCCCGAGCACGTTGACGACGAACTGTGCAGCGGTGCCGTCCGGGGCATCGCGGAACCAGGGCTGAAAGACCGGGTGCACGATCGGCAGCAGGAAGTCGAGCTGCGCGAGCAGTGCGGCGGCGCCCGGCGCGTCGAAGACATGAAACGGCTCGCTCGTGGAGAGTGCCACCTCCGGCGCCCGCGCGCGCACACGTGCTATCAGAGCCATCAGTACGGCCGGGTCGCTGCGATGCGCGAACAGTACCTCGTTGCCGAGCGAGATCCCGACGACCAGCTGCGGAAAGCGCCGTGCCGCCTGGAGCGCCGCATCGAGCTGCACCTCGTCGGCCGGATCCCACACCCCGATGATGAGCGCACGAAACTTCAGCCTTGCTGCGATCGCGGGAATCTGTTGCGCGCCGTGAATGGCGTCGTAGGTGATGAGGGAGTCGAAGCGCGCGCGCAGCTGCGTGAGGTCGGCACGGATGCCGTTGGCATCGGCGTCGGTGACGCGACCGTCGACGACCCGGAGCGAGATTGGCTGGTAGGCGATGAAGCGTCCCTGCGCCATCGCATCGCGCAGCCGCGTCACCGCCGGCTGCGCCGCGCGGGGCGACTGGCACTGCGGATTCGCTGGCGCTGCGCTCACCCCCGCCGCGGTGCACAGCACGAGGAAGACGAAGGAGGCGAGCGAAGCTGCGCGCGGCTGGAACACCGAGCCCACAGAAGGTCAACCCTGCTGCGGCGATTGTGCCACACTCGTTTCCCGGGCAAGCGGGGCATGTAAGCCCGTGGAGCACTGCACATGGAGAAACAACCGGAGCAGGCGGCACGCTTCCGCGCACTTCACGAGTCCGGTGTGTTCGTCATCCCCAACGTATGGGACGGAGCATCGGCAGCCATCATGGCCCGCCTCGGGTTCAAGGCGCTGGCGACTTCGAGCGCCGCGTGCGCGGCCACGCTCGGCAAGCTCGACGGAGAGGTGACGCGCGAGGACGCACTGCTGCACGCGCAGCTGATCGTGTCGGTAAGCGAGTGTCCGGTAGCCGCCGATCTCGAGAATGGCTTTGGTCATGCCCCTGAAACCGTCGCCGAGACCATACGCCTCGCCATTGCCACGGGCCTGGTCGGCGGCTCGATCGAGGACGCGAGCGGCGACCCGCGCGCGCCGATCTACGAGTTCGACCACGCGGTGGAGCGGGTGACGGCCGCCGTGGAGGAGGCCCATCGCGGGCGGCTGCACTTCGTGCTGACGGCGCGCGCGGAGAATTTTCTGCATGGACGCCCGGATCTGGATGACACCGTGCGGCGCCTGCAGGCGTTCGAGAGCGCTGGCGCCGATGTGCTGTTTGCACCGGGCCTGCCCGACCTCGCGGCGGTGCGCGCCGTGTGCAGCGCGCTGAAGAAACCCGTGAACTTCATGATCGGCATGCGCGGCACGTCCTTCGCGGTGGCCGATCTCGCGGCGGCCGGGGTGCGCCGCATCAGCCTCTCCACCTCGCTGTACCGCGCCGCCATCACGGGTCTTCTGTCGGCGGCACACGAGATCATTGAGCGTGGCACTTTCTCGTACGTCGAGAGCATCGTGAGCGGGGGTGAGCTCGCGCGGTACCTGCGGCCGCCATCCTGATCGGCGCAGGTCAGGAGCCCGGTGGCAGGTCCCCCGGCTGCGCATGGCGCAGCCAGCTGCAAAAGCCGGGCACGGCGCTGTCGCCTTCGGCAGGAGCCCACTCGGCAAACTGCACGGCCGTGGCCGGATCGTACGGCCCTTCCTTGATCTCTAGAAACGCGCATCCCGCGCTCCACGGCACCACCGTGTGCCACACACCCTGCGCGGTCTCGTAGGCCAGGCTGTCGGTGTCCGCGCCGACGGCGTGCCGGGCAAGCACCCGGCCGCGCTCATCGAAGAGCAGCACATCCACGCCACCACGTACGAGCAGCGCCAGCTCGGAGCGGCTGGCGTGGCGGTGTGGCCGGAAGTAGGAATCTCCCCGGGCCACCACCAGGAAACGCTGCACGGGATCCTCCGGCGTTGCGTGGATGTTGTGGTGTGCGCGGGCGCGCGGGCTCGCCGCGGCCCGGGCGGCGAGCTCATCGAGCAGCGCACGTGGCACGAGCTTCAGCATTCAGGTCGCCTTCTGAGTATGGGTCTGATGCAGGTCCGGCAGGAACGCCGCGAGTAGTCCAATCAGCGGCAGGAAGGCGCAGATCTGGTAGATCGCATCGACGCCGATGTGGTCGGCGAGTTTCCCGAGAACCGCCGCGCCGACACTCGCCATGCCGAAGGCGAGCCCGAAGAACAGGCCCGCCACCGTGCCCGTGCGCCCGGGCAGCAGGTCCTGGGCGTACACGACGATCGCCGGGAAGGCCGAGGCGAGGATCAGCCCGATCGGCACGGTGAGCACGCCGGTCCAGAAGAGATTGGCGTGCGGCAGAAGCAGCGTGAAGGGCAGGACACCGAGGATCGAGGCCCAGATGATGTACTTGCTGCCGAGACGATCGCCGAGTGGCCCACCCACCATTCCGCCGATCGCGGCGGAGGCGAGGAACACGAACAGGTGCAGCTGCGCAGAGCGCACCGAGAGATGGAAGCGCTCGATGAGATAGAAGGTGTAGTAGCTGCTGATGCTGGCGAGATAGACGTACTTGGAGAACACCAGCATCAGGAGCACCAGGAGCGCGAGTGCCACGTGGCGGCGTGGTGCCGCGCGCCCCCTGCCGGCGGCACGCGCCAGCCGCGAGACGCCGTGAGCCTTGTACCAGTGTCCCACGTTGAACAGCAGGAACATGCCGAGCAGTGCCACCAGGGAGAACCAGGCGACGCTCGCTTGCCCGTGCGGCAGCACCACGAAGGCCGCGAGCAGCGGACCTGCGGCTGTGCCGAGGTTGCCCCCGACCTGGAACACCGACTGCGCGAACCCGTGCTTGCCGCCGCTCGCCATGCGCGCCACGCGCGAGGATTCCGGGTGGAAGACCGAGGAGCCGGTGCCGATCAGTGCGGCCGCGACGAGCAGCAGCGAGTAGCTCGCCGCGAAGGCGAGCAGCACGAGTCCCAGCAGCGTGAATCCCATGCCGATCGCCAGTGAGTAGGGGCGCGGGGTCTTGTCGGCCATCGCGCCGACCAGCGGCTGCAGGAGCGACGCAGTGAACTGAAACGTGAAAGTGAGCAGCCCGATCTGCGCGAAGCTCAGCGCGTAGGTGCTCTTGATCATCGGATACAGCGCCGGCAGCAGCGACTGCATCATGTCGTTCAGCAGGTGGCAGAAGCTGATGGCGGCGAGGATGCCGAGGGCGGTGCCGCCGGCGACCCTGACTTTCCCGAGCGTCGAGGTGGAGTCGTTCACCAGAGGGCGCATTGAAGCCGATGGGCGGTGCGCCGCCTATACCTCTTAATGGGGTGCAGTACAAAAAAGAAGCGGTGCACCGCCTCACGGGATGCACCGCTCCTGTTTGCCCTAGGTTGCCTAGAAACGCTGACTGAACCGTATGCCGATGGTGCGCGGCTGGTTGATCACCGCCAGGGGCTTGAGGCCGCAGACCGGATTGCCCGCGAGCTGCACGGTGCACTCGGAGAACCGGTAGATCTCGGCCCGCTTGTCGGTCACGTTGTCCGAGAAGATCTCGGCCGCGAAGTTGCCGCGCTGTAAGCCGGCGAGCACGTCCAGTGAACCATAGGCTGTCGTTTCGCCGATCAGCGAGTTGTTGTACGGCACGAGCTCGGAGTTCGTCGCGGATTGATAGGCGTAGGCGCCCTGCACGTATCCGTCCGACTGACCGCTCAGGGGGAACGTGTAGCGTACGGTGGCGTTACCCTTGAACTTCGGGACGATCGGCAGCTGCGTGCCCGACGGCGCCGCATCGCTCGCCGGGCACTGCGTGAGCGGCAGCGGATTGCCGTTGGCGTCGACGTCGAGACAGAAGTCCTCCGTGAGCTTGGCATCGAGCTCGGTCGCACCGATGCTGATGTGCAGGCCCTGGAGCGGAGTCCATTCCAGCTGCTGTTCCGCGCCCTTGATGCGCGCCGAACCCGCGTTGCGCACGATCGTGAAAGAGTTCTGGCCGAGGAATCCGAACTGGAAGTCCTTCCAGTCCTCGTAGAAGAACGCACCGTTGAAGCGCAAGCGATTGTCGAGCCAGCTCGTCTTGAAGCCGATCTCGTAGTTCGTCAGGTAGTCGGGCTTGTACTCCGCCAATGGCGCTTGTGGCGGGGTTTGTATGCGGCGGTTGATTCCACCCGGACGGAATCCCTTGGAGTAAGTGGCGTAGATCAGGTGGTCATTGTCGAACTTGTAGGTCAGGTTGACCTTCGGGATCGAGCCGTTGTCCTTGACCTCCCGGGAGAGGTCGACGCACGGGCCGCCGAGAATGCCCGGCTTCACGCAGTCGACGCCCCGCGTCGCCACCGTCGATGCCTCGCCAGTGTGGGAGTTGTAGGGGTTGTTGAGGCCAAACCCGAAGAAGCCATCGAGCGAGTTGTCGAAACGGAAGAAGCGCCCGCCGACCGTCGCCGTCAGGTTCTTGGTGATGTCGTAGCTCAGCTCGCCGAACACCGCATAGTCACGGTCGACGCGGATTTGTTGCGTCAGCCAGAAGGTCTGTGGCCAGCCGGTGACCGACTGAAAGGTCGGCAGCTCATCGATCACATAGTTCTGGCTGATGTAATGCTCCTGGCGCTGGTAGAAGAGGCCCCCGATGAAGCGCAAGGGCAGGTCGGCCGGCGTCGCGACGCGCAGCTCCTGGCTGAACTTCGCGTACTGATCCCGCCCGATGATCCACTGCGAGGGATTGATGGGCGGGCCACCCGTGAAGGCCGTGACGTTGGATTGGAAGTAGGCAATGTATGTCGTCTGCTTGTCGTACAGCAGCGAGTAGTCGCTGTAGTCGGAGACCGTGTGGTCCTGACGGCTCAGGTAGCCCGCCGCGTAGGTGATGTCGAAATTGCTGACATGGCCCTGCACCGTGAGTGCTGCCTGCCACCACTGGTCCGAGATGTAGTCCGGGTAGTAGCGCTGGATGGACAGCTTTCCGGGGATCGCCGGATCGACGAAGTTGGTGCCATCCTGCCGCGTGCTCTGGCCCTGAAAGACCGGAGTGACGGTCCAGTTGTCCCCGAGATTGAGCCGCAGGGCACCGCGGCCGCCGTAGGTATCGGTCGGGTTGAAGCGCTCCTTGTGCTGTACCGGTGAGGTGGTGCAGCCGGGCGCCGGAGGGCTGAAGTTGGAAAGGCACCCGTCGCTCGGATAGCTGATGGTGCCCGGGATGTTGTCGATGTAGCCACCGGTGTGCTGCGCCCAGCCCACGAGCCGTACGGCCGCCGCACTGGATAGTGGTATGTTCACGAAGCCTTCGGCCACGTAACCGCCCTGTCCGCGTACCGTGTTGCCTTCGAGATCGTAACCGGCCTTGAATCCCGAAACATCCGGCTTGTTGGTGATGATGCGGATCGTGCCGGCCTCCGAGCTCGCGCCATAGAGCGTGCCCTGGGGTCCGGCGAGCGCTTCCACGCGCTCGATGTCGTAGATGTGCAGGTCGACCGGGCCCTGGATGGTGGTGACCGGCTGCTCATCGAGATAGACGCCGACACTCGGCAGCGGTCCCGAGTGGTTGGCGTTGTCGCCGCTCGCGACGCCGCGCATGTAGATCTTGGCGAAACCCGGGCCGCCGTTCTGGTAGGCGACACTCGGCAGGTACTTCACGTAGTCATCGAAGTTCTGCACCCCGAGCTGCTCGAGCTTCTCGGTGCCAAGCGCGGTGACGCTGATCGGTACGTTCTGGAGGTTCTCGGTGCGTTTCTGGGCAGTGACCACAACCTCTTCCAGCCCGCCGCTGGCAGAAACGTCCGCTGCATAAAGCCGTGGGACCGCGGCCATGATGGCGGCCGCGACCGGCGCACGTTGCAGCAATACCTGGCCATGAGATTTGCGATTGCCCTGCGGCTTGGCCCGCATTCTTGCCAGCTTCCGTGATCGACTACGCTGCATGAGTCCCCCTTGGTTGACAGTCTTCAGCTGCGGTCAGCTCTCGTGTTACAGGTCGCGAAATCGGGTACCCGCGGATAGGCATCGAGCACGGCACCGAGTGCGCTCTTGACCGGCTCGAGCCAGGCGTCGTAGTGGCGCCACTGCTCGACGCCCTCGCGATAAATGGGCACACGTACCTGCTCGGAGCTCGCGGTACGCACGGCGCGCTCGTTCTCGTAGAAGCGCAGGCAGCCGTCCTCGAACGGCAGGCCGCAGTAGCTCAGCAACTGCCGCACCTCGTGCTCGGTGTTCTCCACCATCCGCTCGTAGAACACGCGGTGCACGCGACCGGGCAGTACTGAGTCGAAGTGCGCCATGAGCTCGACGTAGGCGCGGTAGTAGGCGCCGAGCTCGGCAAGGTCGTATGTGAAATTCTGCCCGCGCGCAAAGTGCTGCTTGAAGGCCGAGAAGCAGCACCCGAGCGGATGCCGTCGGGCATCGATGATCTTTGCGTTCGGCAGCATCAGGTGGATGAAGCCGACGTGCAGGAAGTTGTTCGGCAGCTTGTCGATGAAGAACGGCCGGTCGGTCTTACGCTGGATGCGGATGCGGGCGAGATATTCCTCGCCGAGCTCGCGCAGCTTTGCCGGCGCAAGCGTCTGCAGCACCTGCGGGTAACGCAGCTCGCCGCCGTTCGCTTCCGAGCCGATGGCATGCGCCAGCACCGGCACGTCGGGCAGCTCCATGGTGCCCTCGACCTGCGAGTGACTCGAGAGGATCTGCTCGATCAGTGTCGATCCCGCGCGCGGCAGGCCGACGATGAAGATCGGATCGGCCGCGGCGGCGCCCTGGCGCGCGCTGCGCGCCAGAAACTCAGGTGTGAAGACCTTCTTCGAGCGCGCGACGTGCCCGGCGATGCGCTCGGCGGAGTAGTGCACCTGCGAGCGGCGCAGCGCGTTGCCTTGCCGGTAGTGCTCGAACGATTGCGCGTAGCACCCCGCATCTTCCAGCGCCTTCCCGAGCGCGAAATGGAAATGGAACCGATCCTCGGCGGAGAGGTCCGACCGCTCGAGCTGCCTGCGCATCTGCGCCATGTCGGCCGCCTCGAACCGGTAGTTCTTGAGGTTGGCGAGACTCCACCACACCTCTCCGAGGTGCGGCTCGAGTTCGCGCGCACGTCGATACGCCGCGATGCCGTCCGCGGCCTCGCCCGCCGTCTTGAGCACGTGACCGTAGCTCAGCCAGATCTTGCCCTGGTTCGGGTACTCCTTCAGCACCTCCACGTAGGTGTCCTTCGCGCGAGCGTACTCGCCGACGCCCGCCAGCACCGCGGCGTGCAGGCTGCGGTAGTTAGGGTTACGCGGCTCGACGGCGAGTAGCTTCTCGACCTCACGCAGTGCGGCGGCGTGCTTGCCCTGGCGAAACAGTGCGACCGCATAGTTGTGGCGCGCCCCGTGGAAGGCCGGCGCAAGCTCGAGGCAGCTCTCGAGGAGCGATTCGGCGTCCTGATAGCGCCCGAGACGGGCGGCAACCTCCGCGAGCATGCGCATGGCTGCGATGTCGGTGGGCCGCTCGCGTAGGTGCCGGCGCAGCAGTGCCTCGGCCTCGGGGATGCGGTTCTCGCACAGCGCCGCACCAGCGGCGAGCAGCCGCGGGTCGCGCACGGAAGCCTTCAGGAAGCGCGCCCGGGCTGCCTCGGCCGCAGCGTCATCGCCGATAGCCATCAGGTGATCCGCGAGCGCGTGCCACGCGTCGGGAAGCTCCGGATTGAGCTGCACGCTGCGCCGTAAAGCGACCACGGCCTCCTCGCCGCACGCGAGCGCAGCGAGGGTGAGCCCGAGCTCGTAGTGCGCCGCCGCCCACCGTGGCTGGCTCTCGACGAGCGGTGCGAGGACCTGCCGAGCGCCCGCAGCATCACCGCCCGCGCGCCGCGCGATGCCGAGAATCAGCGTGGCACCAGGGTGAGCCGGCGCGGCCTTGAGAATTTCACCCGCCTGCTCGGCGGCAAGAGCCGGATCGCGCTCCAGCAGGCGAGCGGCGTGGGCGAGCGCGACGTCGACGGATCCGACCGGCTCTGCTGCACCGCTTCCACTCATGTGACAAATCTACCACGACCGATCGGGGCGCGTGCATGTACGCAGGCGACATTGTGCAGCGCACTGCGGTGACACTGCTGGAAATGCAAGAGTCTCTCGAGTGCCCAGGTATCGAATATGAAGGTGTCTCGCCCGCAACAGACGCTTTTGCGCTGCGGGGGTGCACGTAAGGGCGTCGCCGCCGCGCACGCCGGGCTCGCCCTGGCGATTTGCACACTGCAGCTGTGCTCGTGCACTGTGATGGACACCGGCGTCGGCGAGCGGCTCTCCTACGGCCCCTTTCACGAGGTGCGCATTTATCTCCCGCACCCTCCCGGCAGCATCTCGCGTTGCTCTTTCCGGTGATGGCGGCTGAGGAGGGCCGCTGACCGAGATCGCCCGGCGCCTGAGCGGCAACGGGACGCTTGTCCCCGGGATCGACGTCCATGATCTGTTCTCGACCTTGGCCCGTGACTCGCGGAGTTGCGTCTCCCCGGGCGCGGATCTGGCGGATCTCAGTCACCATCTGCCGTAGCAGTATGCGCTGCCGGCTGCCCCACCGGTGCTGATCGGCCACTCGGCCGGCGCAACGCTCGCCTACGTTGCTCTCATGCAGTCGCCCGCGGCCACATTTGCCGGAGCGCTGACGCTGTCGTTCTGCGCGGACCTCGATCTCTCGAAGCAGTTGTGTGTCGCCTCAGGCTTGCGCTCACTCCCGCGCGCGAACGGCGTGCGGCAGCTGCCCGGGGCAGCGCCATTGCCGGCACCCTGGATCGCGCTCCAACGGGCTCGACGACACGGTATGCCCCTCGGCTGATGCGCGCGAGTTTGTGGGCGGGCTTCCCGGTGTGCATTTCATCGGCGTGCCTGGAATAACCCACAGCTACCACCGCCTGAGTCGCTGGTGGCCGGCCTTCGAGTCTGCCTGGCGACAGCTTGCCGCCCCCGGCGTGAGTGCGCCCTGACATGGCGGCGGGCTCCGCGCTCAACTAAGGTGTGGGCCCCATGAGTGTGCGCGCGGCGACGCGTCGTTATGAGGCCTGGCTGGCGCGGATGGTGCCTCTCGTGCCCGCGGACCTGCGCTTGAAGCATCGGCTCATGGTGGCGGATCCCTTCTCTTTCCTGCGGGCAACGTTCTATCGCTGGGCGCAGCTCTGGCCGGAAGTGTGTTCCGCGCTCGTCCACGCTCCCGCGGTGCTCGCAGTCGGCGATCTGCACATCGAGAACTTCGGCACCTGGCGCGATGCGGAGGGACGCCTGATCTGGGGTGTCAACGATTTCGACGAGACGGTGGCGCTGCCGTATACGCAGGACCTGGTGCGCCTCGCCACGAGCGCGCTGCTCGCCATCGAAGAGGCGCGCATCTCCGTCTCCGCCCGGCGCGCGTGCGCGGCGATACTCGAAGGCTATACGGAGTCACTCCGCCGCGGCGGCGGGGCGGCAGTGCTCGCGGAGCATTACCGCTGGCTGCGGGATCTCGCGATCGCGCGGCTGAAGGATCAGCGCCCCTTCTGGAACCACCTGCGGTCGCTGCCCGATGCGCCGCGACACTGGCACCCCCACGCGCGGCGATTGCTGAAGGGCGCGCTCCCGGTAAAGGGCCTGACCGTGCGCTTCGTCGAGCGCCAGGCGGGAGTCGGTAGCCTGGGCCGCGTTCGTCTCGTGGCGCTCGCCGAGTGGCGCGGCGGCATGGTCGCACGTGAGGCGAAGCCGCTCGCGCCCTCCGCCTGGCTGTGGGCGCAGGAGTCGCGGCTGCTGCCGCCGCGTTACCGCGAGATCATCCGCGGTGCCGTGCGCGTCCCCGATCCTTTCCTCAGCGTCCACGGCAAGTGGCTCATCAGGCGCCTCGCCCCCGACGGCAGTCGCATCGAGCTCGCGAGCCTGCCCCGCAACCGCGATGAGAATCGCCTGCTGTGGATGATGGGCTGGGAGACGGCCAACATGCACCTCGGCAGCGCCGACACGGTGCGTCCCATACTCGCCGACCTCGCGGAGCGCAAAAGCAACTGGCTGGCGAGCGCGGCGGCGCGCATGGCGCAGGCGGTCGAGCGCGACTGGCGCAAGTGGCGCAAACTGTCGGCCGTCGGCTGAGACGGCGACGGAAGGCAGGCTGCGCGCGCCGGGACGAGGCGTGCCCCGATCGCCAGCGGCTGGGACCCTGCCTAGACTAGTGGGGCGCCCGCCAAATTTCGCGTCTTGTTGATCGGTGGGTGCTCGTTGTGCGTGGCAAGCGAAATTTTGCGGGGTGCTTTAGCGCCACACGGAGGCTCCTCGATCGATGAAAGACCTCACGCAGGGGCCGATCAGCCGGCTGCTCGTGGCGATGGCCGTACCCATCGCCATCGGCATGCTTTTCCAGACGCTGTATTTCCTCGTCGACCTGTACTTCGTCTCGCGCCTCGGGGATGCGGCCATCGCAGGGGTGAGCACGGCGGGCACCGTGACCTTCGTGATCCTCGCCCTCACTCAAATGCTCGGGGTCGGCACGGTCGCCCTGGTGTCCCAGGCGGCCGGCCGCAAGGACAAAGCGGAAGCGAACCTCGTCTTCAACCAGTCGGTCCTGCTCTCGGCCGTCTGCGGAGTGCTCACCCTGGCGTGGGGCTTTCTTGCCGGTGGGGCCTACGTGCGCTGGGTCGCCGCTGATGCCCCCGCTGCGACGGCTGGCGCGGCGTACCTCTACTGGTACACGCCGGGACTCGCCCTGCAGTTCGCGCTCGTCGCGATGGGCTCGGCGCTGCGCGGCACCGGCATCGTGCAGCCGACCATGGTGGTGCAGATGCTGACCGTAATCCTGAACACCGTGCTGGCGCCGATCCTCATCAGCGGCTGGCTCACGCACCACCCTTTCGGGACCGCCGGCGCCGGACTCGCGAGCAGCATCGCGGTCGCCTTCGGTGTGGTGTGCCTGTGGGCCTATTTCGTCCGGCTCGAGCACTACGTCGCACTGCAGCCGCGCGAGTGGCGACCGCACTGGGCGCTCATCGGGCGCATCCTCAACATCGGGCTCCCCGCGGGCGGTGAGTTCCTGATGATCTTCGTGATCCTCGGCGTCATCTACCTCGTGATCCGCACCTTCGGACCGGCGGCCCAGGCGGGATTCGGCATCGGCGGGCGCGTCATGCAGGCGTTGTTCCTGCCGGTGATGGCGGTAGCGTTCGCCGTGACCCCGGTAGCCGGTCAGAACTTTGGCGCCGGCCATTTCGGGCGCGTCCGCGAGACCTTCCGCACGGCGGCGATCCTGAGCAGCGTGCTGATGCTCCTCATCACGCTCGCCTGCCAGTGGCGCCCCGAATGGTTCATCCAGGTCTTCACGCGCGCGCCCGATGTGGTGGCGGTTGGCGCGCCTTACCTGCGCATCATCTCCTGGAACTTCGTCGCCACGGGGCTCATCTTCGCCTGCTCGGGCATGTTCCAGGCGCTCGGTAATACCTGGCCCTCGCTCCTGAGCTCCGCATCACGCCTGCTCACCTTCGTCGTGCCCGTGGTGCTTCTCTCCCGGCAACCGCATTTCTCCCTCATGGAAGTTTGGTACCTGTCGGTGGCCACCGTGACACTGCAGGCGCTCACCAGCCTGACGCTGCTCGTGCGGGAATTCCGGCGCAAGCTCGGCGTTCAACCCGCAGCAGGCGGGAACGCGGCGGCCAACACCATCACGGTCGCGCCCGGTACCGAACGCAACTGAGCTTTGACGCCGAAGTGACAGCGGCGCGGCGTCGCGGCCGCGCCGCCGACTCCTACTTCGGCTCCTTACCCGGCTGCGGATCAGCGAGCGGGAAGCTCTGTGCCCCGGCCCCTGCCGTGTGGCTCGCAGGGGGTTGCGCGGTCACCGCCGCAGGTGCCGGGCCCGCAGAGGCCGTGCCCGGCACGGCAGGGCCGGCGGTGGAGGCCGTGCGTTGCGGCGCCGCCGCGGTCGTGCTCGTCGCCACCGCGGCCATGAAGCGCCGCGCCGACTCGTCATCGCTCGTGACATTACCGGCGAGGATGTCACCCGCGGTGACGCCGGGCTTCTTATAGAACGCCGCATTGGCGGCATCGTCGATGGTCATCACGGCGCCATCGACCGCAAGTCCGGCGAACACGCCGTGGCTGCGCGAGTACGAGTAGACCTCCCCCCTGAAGGTGGCGTCGGTGGCGGCCGAGGCCTGCCGTCCGACCGGACCCGCGGCCACCGACGCATCGGCGCCGAGGGTCACCTTGCCGCCGTTGATGCCTTCGACCCCTTTGGCGGTGGTGAACACCAGGACGACGTCGGTGAGCTGCACGCCCCACTGCCAGCCGAAACTACCGCCGGTCATCGTGACGAACACCGGGTTCGAGAAGCGACCCTGCTTGTCACGCACGACGAGGGCACCGTGTCCGCGGCGACCGCCGAAGAAGAAGGCTGCCTTGGTCAGATCGGGAAACACCGCGATCCCATACGCACGCTCGAGCAGGCGATCGGGAATCCCCTTGTCGCGCGTGGTGCGCAGGTCCTGGAGCACCTGGCTGGCGAGCAGCAGGCGACCCTCCTCGCGTGCCTGGGCGTGGGCGCCGGTGGCGGCAGCGGTGAGCGTGAGAGCAGCGAGCAACGTAACGACAGAAGTGCGAATGTGCATGGTGAGACGTCCCTTCCATTCGTGAACTGTCGGCGCTCGCCGACAGCGCGTTGAATGAGCCATGTCGACTGGCTGCGAAGCTTAACTCAGTCTCGGCCGCAGCGCGCACCTCAATGAACGCACGTGGCGGATATACGGATGACGCGCAGCGTGGGTCGTCGTTTCGTGGAGGGGGGCGCGCGATTCAGCGTCGGTTCAGCCGCGCGCGCGTGTCTGTCAGAACCAGATCGAGACGAAGATCTGGAAGATGTTCGCATCCAGCTTGTAGAGCGGCTCGTTGCCCGCGCCGTACTCCCCCGCGAGCAGCGCGTTGCGGAAGTCCTTGTAGTCGATGAACAGGTGGTCGTAGCGAACGTTGGCCGTGCTCTTGCTGATCCAGGGCACCCCCGGCACGTTGAACTGGTACGAGGCGCCAAACCCCACCGTCCAGTCGGTGAAGCTGGCCAGCTCGCGATCGCGCGCCATGAAATTCTGGTAGTTGGCGTAGGGGAAGAGGTCGCTGTAGAAGTCGGCGTGCTTCTGCGTGTACCAGCGCACCATGCCGTCGAAGATCCACTGCCGCCACGGCCAGGTGTAATCCGCCTCGACGTTGTTGGCGACGACGCCCCAGGTGTCGCGGAAGAAGCGGTAATTCCCGTTGAGCGCCGCGCGCCACGGCAGGTAGTACTTGAGCTCGATGGAGGCGGAGTTGCTGGTGCGCGTGTTCGGGTACACCTGGTCGGCGAGCGTGAAGCCCTCACCCACCCCGGGCGAGAGGTAGCGGATCTTGCGGTAGGGGTTGGCGAGGTAGCCCTGGTCGGTGAGCAGCTCGTAGTTGAAGAGGGCGATGAGGTTACGCGTGAGGATCTGGCTGATCCCGAGCGAGTAGCCGCGGTGATCGGCCCGCTCGTGGAAGGTCGGGTCGTTCACGATCTCCCCGTCCGGCTGCTTGATGTCACGGAATATCTGGTCCCAGGCACGGCGGTAGCCGAGGGTGACCGTGGTGAGATCGCCGAACATGTCCTGGCTGATCGAGTAGTAGGTCGTGTTGGCGATGTAGTCGGGCTCCTTGCTGTGAATGTAGCCCATGCTGTAGGTGGTCTTACCGTGCAGGTACTGGACGCCGACGTTCTGCTGTTTGCGCGTCTCGTGGTACGGACTCGCCGAGAGCTTCACGTCGATCGAGGCGCTCGAGATCATGTCCTCGTAGTAGCCGGCGGAGAATGCCAGGCTGTCGCCGACTCTCTTCTGCACGAGCACTGAAGGACCCTGGACGGTGATGTCTCCGCCGTTGTAGTTGTGCCACATCACATCCGCCCGATCCTCGGGCAAGACGCCGCCGAGCGCCGGCGCGCCGATCACGCACAGCGCCAGCAGCGTCCGGCGGAACGGCGTGAGCAGGCGAGCTGCACCCGCGCGTCCCGCGCGCGCCTCGGTCAGTTGCATCCGCAGCCGCCGCCGACCGAGCCGGTCGCGCCGTATGCGCCCTCGCGGCTCTCGAACACGTGGTCGAGGTACACGCTCGAAACCGGGTCACGGTTGAAGGACATGATGGGATCGGCGAAGTGCTCACGCTCGTAGGGCTTGACCCAGGGGGTGGGGGCCGTGCAGCCGGCGAGCGCTGCGAGCAGCGCCCCGGCCGCCACGGCCTGTCTCAGCCTCTTGCTCATGCTGCTCATCATGGCTGCGCCGGGCTCTCCTGCCTCACTCGCGGATCAGGGTGCGGATGCTGTCAAGATACTCGTTTTCATCGCCGGGTTTGTAGCCCCGGTGCAGCACGCGCAGCTTGCCGTTGCGGTCGATGATCACCGTGGAGGGCATTCCCGCGACGTCGTAGAGCTTGCTCACCTTGCTGTCGCGATCGTAGAGGATCGGGAAGCTCACCGGTGTCGCCTTGAGCCAGTCATTCGCCGCATTCGAGTCCGGCTCGACGTTCACACCGAGCAGCGTGAAGCCCATCTTGTTGTACTTCTTGTAGATGCTCTCGAGGAGCGGCATTTCCTGGCGGCACGGGCCGCACCAGCTCGCCCAGAAATTGAGCATCACCACCTGGCCCTTGTACTGCGCCAGGCTCACGTCCTGACCGGCGCGCGAGGCGAGCGTGAATGTCGGTGCCGGGGCCGCGGCGCTGGAGCCGGCGAGTGTGGGCAGCGACACGCTGAGTGCCGCGGCGATGGCTGCGATTCGGATCCTCATGATGCGTCCCTCTAGAAGAATACGGTCACACCGAGACGCGCTTCGAGGTTGTTGGTGATCTTGGTGGTGCCGAGGAGCGATGACTGGAAAACGCGGTCCTGCACCGTGATGTGCACGGCCATCCAGTCGATCGGCACGACCCGGTAGCCCGCGCCAAAGTTCACCGTAAACTTCGTATCCCCGGCGAAATCGGTGCCGCCGAAGCCGCCGATGAGATAGAAAGCGCTCGTCATGGCGACGCCGCGACCGAGGAAGGCCTCGCCCGGCAGGAAGTTGTAGCCGAGTGAGAGGTCGTAATACGTGAAGCGCCTCTCAGACTCGGTAAGCAACTGAACGTTTCCGCCCAGAACCTCGAAACTGGTGCGTCCGGCCTTCGAGCGGCCGGCTTCCGCCTGGAAGAAGAAGTCCTCGGTGATGTGATAGGCAGCGGTGACGCCGTACACCGGGTGGCCGCCGAAATCCTCGATCGACAGCTCGCCGTAGTACAGGCCGACCTCGACGTTGGAGCTGCGGATCTTCGGCACCTTCACCTCGCGACGCGCCACCTCGGGCTCGACCACGCGCGGTGGCGCCTCGTCCGGCGACTGCGCCGGCACGCTCTGCGTGCTCGCGGGCGGCGGGCTGCTGCGATGGTGCATCCAGGCGCACCCCGGAAGCGTCGCGAGCAGCGCCGTCAATAGAAGAACGCGAAGCCCAGTTTCCATTCGTCCGATTCCTCGTTTTCGTTACGCCTCGTAAAGATGTAATGCGCCTTGTATTCGGCGCGCAGGAAGAAGCGCCGTGTGAGGTAGTAGCGCACGCCGGCGCCGACGTAGGCCGTCTGCTCGGTGCGGTTGGCTGGCTGCACCAGGGTCGCCTTCGGCTCGGTGCGTATGAGTCCGACACCGAGCGTCAGGAAGGGTGAGAGGCGCGCCTCGGGGAGGATGATGTGCGCGAAACCGATGTCGCCGGTCACACCGTTGCTGAATGTGCCGAGGAAGTTGCCGACTGCGCCTTCGATCTGCAGCTGCGAGTTGAGCGACACCGCGGCATAGCCCGACACCAGCGTGGCCGAGCCGAGCTCGCCGGCGAAGATGCCCATCTCCCAGCGGTGGTTCGTGAAGCCGGCGCGGTCGCCGAGCGGGAAGCGGAACGGTGAGCCATCGGCCAGCACCGTCTTCAGCATGTCGGTCTGACTCGCCCAGCCTTCGACGCCGCGCTCGGTGCGCACCTTGAACCAGTCGGTGCGCCGGAACAACACATCGACGCTGGCCTCGCGCGGCACCACGTGGAACACCGGGTAGCCGCGCCCGGGACCGGTGTGCAACTCGAGGTACGGCTCGGTGACGAACAGCTGCAGGTACTCGCGCGCTGCGCTCACCGCGGGGGCACACATTCCTGCCAGCAGCAGGAGGCCCGCGAGCGCACAGTGCCGCGCCCGCGTGATCAAGTCCGTCCCTTAGTCAATTGACCGGTACCATCGGGTCGAACGGATTATTGAAGTACTGCGCGCCGATGTCCAGCCACTCCGACACGAGACGCAGCTCAGCGGCGGTCATGAAGCCGGCATGCGCGACCGGCGCCATGCAACCCGCACCCGTGGTGACGCAGGCGAAGAACTGCGCCGACAGCGGGCCATTCGCCGCGCCCGCGTTCATATACGGACCGAACGTTACGGTCGTCGTCGAACCCGCGACCGTGATGGTGTGCGGGAACAGCAGCTCCTGATACGAGGTGAGCTCCTGCGGCACCGCCTGCGACGGAGTCTTGGTGAGATCGAGATTGCCCGCGGGCATCTGCGTCATACCTGCGGCGTCCTTCGAATTGTGACAGCCGCCCTGGCTGCAGGTGTTGTTGACGCCTGCGACCGGCGGATTCGGCCGCGCCGCATCCCACAGCGGCTGGATGTGCTGAGGGTAGTTGATGATGATGCGGCAGTTGGCCGCCCACTGCGTGACGCACAACGCGGTGGTCGGAATGGCAGTGAAGAACTGCGTCGGATCGTCATAGCGCAGCGTAATTGTTTTGCCCTGCGTGGCCTGCGCCGGATCGGTCCACACGTCGAAGTACAGAACATTCATGCCGCCCGCGGGATTGAGCGTGGCGCTGCCGTATCCCGGCACCATCTGCTGGCAGGGCGGGTTGTCGTTCAGGCAGCTGACGCGCATGCGCGCCTCGGCCATGGTCTCACCGGCCTCCGGGATGAACGCTCCGACTCCCGTGGCGATGGTGTGCGGGAAGGGCGCGCCGCTCACCGCGGCGCCCGCCCAGGCAGAGGCGAACACTCCCTGCCGCCCGTGCGAGTGCGGATTCTGGGCTGCGGCCTGCGGCAGGTGGCAGCCGTTGCAGTTGACCACCTCGCCCGGCTTCACCTGCAGCCAGACCCCCTGGACCGGGGTGATGCGGCGCGCGTTGGCATCGAGCACGCTCATGCGAAAGGCGACATCGCCCGGCACCTCGATGCGCACCGAGCCATCGGGCTCGATCGGCGCGTAACCGAGGATCTCGATCATGAAGTTGCTCGCGCCGAAGGCGGCATTGGAGAGCTTCACCACGGTCTTGTCCGGGATCGACACCGCCTTCTCCAGGCGGATGAAGCGCGCCGGGCGCTGGGCGGGTGGCGTCTGCACCGGGTCGGCGACCGCGGCGATGTTCGGCACCGCGGTGTCGACGCCATCGATGTCGTAGACACTCCTTATATCTATGACGCCGACGCCGGCGTTCAGCAGGTTCTCATCCAGCCCCACGCCCGGCACCCTGTCGTTGATGATGGTCGGCAGCGGCCGCGGCTGCGCCACGGCGACATCGGTGACCATGACTCCCTCGACCGGCGGCATGATCGGGTCGAGCGTGTTCTGCGTGGGGTCGAACAGCCACACGCTGTACAGTGGCAACGCGACTTGCGCATTGGGTGCCGCGAGCGCTGTCGAGGTGCAAGGCACGATCGCCGGCGGCGTCTGCGTGGTGTCGAGCAGCCGGCACTGGCTCCAGCTCACGAGGATCCGGTTGGTGCCATCGAGCAGCGGATAGGCGGAGATGTAACGGCCGCCGGGTGAGGGACCCGGGATGGTGTACACGTCGTTGGGGGTGGCGGCCGTCTGCGCCGGCCCGGTGAGCTGGGGGTTGGCGAGCAGCGGCTGGGTGTTCTCGACGTAGTGCCCACCATCGATGATCACGAGCGCGCCGCCATCATCGACGTTGGTGTACTGGCGCATGATCGTGAGGATGCGGCCATCGAGCATCTGGTGCGGGTGCACGAACTCGACCACGGTGTTGTTGGTGCCCGTCATGTGACTGTTGGCGCCGTAGTAGAGCTCGAGGTCGGTGCCGTCGGGGTTGGCCGAGTACAGCGACATCTGGTTCCCGCCGGCGCCGCCCATGTTGTCCCAGCGCGACCACAGCACGCGGCCGTCGGCGAGCACGGTGGCGTCGCGGTCGTGGCTCTGGTTGAAGGTGATCTGGTGCACGTCGGTGCCATCGGGGTTCATGACCTCGAGCACGAAGGCGGGCTCGTTGCGATCCTCGTCCTGCGCCTGGAACTGCGGTTTGTGCTCATCGAGCAGGATGCCCTGCGACTGCGACTGGCGCGTGGTGGAGAACACGATGCGCCCATCCGGCAGGTAGTGCGGCGAGACGTCGTTGACCGTCGGCGGGTCGGGGTCGGTGGCCGGGTTGATCACCGGGTGCAGCGTGTCGGTGGCGATCACGTACTCATAGATGCGCCAGGAGGGCGGATCCTTGGTCTTCTGCTGCGGGGTGAGCGGCCCGCGCATGGCGAAGGCGACCCGGCTGCCGTCGGCCGAGGTGTCGACGTCCTTGACGTCCCACATCTGTCCGGCCGTGATGCGCGCGGTGATGTTGGTTTCGGCGGCTGCCGGGGACGCACTGGCGCGCATGAACAGGTCGACCGAGGGCGTGGACGGTGTCAGCGTGCGCATGATGCGCAGATCGTCCTGCACGAGGGTACCGTTCGCGTTCACCGGTACCTGGCGTTTCACGTAGAAGACCGGATAGTCGACGGTGCCGGGATCGGCCACCTGGCTGGTGCTGCCGATGTGCCAGCCGGTGCTGCAGGCGGCGAGCGCCGCCAGCACCGCGGGGAACGCGGCAGCGCGCAGCGCGAGCGGCCGGGTGCACCGCCCCCATGGCTTCAGCTCACCCCCGCTAGGCGCGCTCATGTGCCTCTCCTCGAGACCGGCGGCCCTGCCGGCCTTCTGTCAAATGTAACGTAATTCATAGCCAGAAGATGACCATCGCCCTGCTGTTCGTCTATAGCGCCGATTCCGTCACGGCGCGCCCGGCAACACGCGGTTCTTATACCACCGCAAGGGTGCAGCGCCGCTCGAACTACTAGGTAGTCGTTCGATGCGGCTCACGCCGTGAACCGGCTCGCAGTTTGTTGTGCATTGAGCAGCGCAACACAACAACAACACAAACTGTCGGCGACTGGCGACGTCATCCCCTTGAGACATTCGGGGCGGGGTTGCGCGGCTCGTATAGTTCAGCTCGCGCATTCGGTCGTTGTCTGGGAGTTGACGAGCGCCATGAATGTCAGAACCAACAGGGCACAGGTCATTTCGGCCCGCGGGCGTCGCGCCCCGGTGGCAGGCGCGCTCTTGCTGACGGTGCTTGCGGCATCGCCGGCGCAGGCCGGTCCCAACGAGCAGGCGCGTCGCATCTACGAGCGCATCGCGGGAGTCCCGCCCTCGGCGGCGGAGCTCGCCAGCATGGCCACCGCCATCAACGGCGGCTGCAGCGGCAGCTGCGCTCCGGGTGCCGCGGCATTGGTGACGGCCGCACAGACCGCCACCAGCGCGCCCACCTTCTACAGCGTGACGCTGAAGAACATGGTCATCCCCTGGACCAACCGCGACCAGACCGTGTTCGCGCCGTTCAACGACTACGCCGCCACCGTGATCGGCATGGTGCGCGATGATGTCGACTTCCACACGGCGCTGTCGGCCGACATTCTCTACGTCGTCAACGCGCCGGGACTGCCGGCGCCGTCGACCGGCGACAACAACCACTACGCCACGGCGGAAGCCAACGGCGTCGATCTGCTCTCGGCCCTCAAGCAAACCACGCAGTCGGCGACCTACGGCACGCCGAGCGCGGCGACCGCGGGCCTCATCACCACGCGCGGCGCGGAGTCGTCGTTCTTCATCAACGGCACCAACCGCGCGATGTTCCGCTACACCATGATGAACCACTTCTGCAACGACATGCAGACGCTGATGGACACCACGCGCCCGACGGATCGCGTGCGCCAGGACGTGGCGCGCTCGCCTGGTGGCGACAGCCGCGTGTTTCTCAACACCTGCGCCGGCTGCCACAGCGGCATGGATCCGATGGCGCAGGCGTTCGCCTACTACAACTTCAACGGCACCCCGGTCGGTGATGGCACCAACACCGGCACCATGGTTTACACGCCCGGCCAGGTGCAGCCGAAGTACCTGATCAACGTCAACAACTTCGTCTACGGCTTCGTCACCCCGGATGACAGCTGGTCGAATCGCTGGCGCGCCGGGGTCAATGCCTCGCTCGGCTGGGATCCGACGCTGCCGGGCAGCGGCAATGGCGCCAAGTCCCTCGGTATGGAGCTCGAGTCGAGCGATGCCTTCGCGCAGTGCCAGGTGGTCAAGGTGTTCACCACGGTGTGCTTCCGCGCACCCAACAGCCAGACCGACATGCAGACGGTCGCGACCATCAAAGCGAGCTTCAAGTCCGGCGGCTACAAACTAAAGCAGGTGTTCCAGCAAGCCGCTGCCGCCTGCCCGGGCCAGTAAGGGAGCGTTGCCATGAACCGTGCTCGTGTTGCCACCCTCACTGTGTCCGAGCCGCTCACGCGCGCCGCGCGTGCCGCGGCCAGCGGCGCAGCGCTCGCACTGCTCGCCGTGCTGACGGCGTGCGGCGGCGGCGGCGCTCCGGTTACCGTCAACGGGGCGCCCCCGACCAGCTCGGCACAAACCTACACCGGCCCGCCGCCGGCCAACGCCGACGTGCAGGCCTTCATGGTCAACTTCTGGGCGAACGTCAGCCCGGCCAACCGTTGCGGCGGCTGTCACCATGCAGGCGGCCAGTCGCCCATGTTCGCGCGTTCGGACGATGTGAACCTCGCGTACCAGGCGGCGCTGCCGCTGGTGAATCTCTCCGACCCCTCGCAGTCGACCTTCGAGCAGAAGGTCGGCGGCGGCCACACCTGCTGGGTAGCGGACCCTTCCGCGTGCGCCGCCACCAAGCTGGTGTGGATCCAGAACTGGATCGGGGCGGGGTCCTCCTCGACCACCAGCATCAAGCTCATCGCGCCGCCGGTGCGGACGCCGGGCAACAGCCTGCAGTTCCCTGTCGATCCGAACACTGCCGGTACCAACGGCAAGAGCTTCGCCAACACCGTTTATCCGTTGTTGTCGACCTACTGCGTCGGCTGCCACACCTCCAGCAGCGCGACCGCGCAGCAGCCATACTTCGCCAGCTCCAACATCCAGGAGGCGTATCTGGCGGCGCAGCCGAAGATGAGTCTCAGCACGGCCATCGCCAACCCCGACACCCCTCCATACCAGGACCAGTCGCGCTTCTACGAGCGCCTGGCGAACGAGTCGCACCACTGCTGGGGCTCACCGCCTGACTGCGTGGCGAGCTCCACGGCCATGCACGAAGCGATCCGCGCTTTCGCGCAGGGGATCACG